>Ga0129307_1000157_pt1 | contig 116028 bp, 111 predicted proteins | sample P1105metagenome_FD_94437 | JGI IMG/M metagenome (GOLD analysis project Ga0129307, IMG submission 94437) | Capybara group fecal microbial communities from Wisconsin, USA - P1105 metagenome | ecosystem: Host-associated > Mammals > Digestive system > Large intestine > Fecal | place: USA... | reverse complement strand
CTTCGCTTCTTCTTCGGTCACGTCTTCGTGGGCCAGAATGGCCTCGGTAACCTGGAAACCGCACTGGAACACGGGGTTGAGCGAGGTCATCGGCTCCTGAAATATCATGGCAATGCGCTTGCCTCGGATGTCGTGCATCTCGTTTTCCGAAAGATGCAGTATATCTTTCCCGTCGAGGGTGATTTCATCGGCTGTTATACGCGATTGCTTCTCGTTGAGAAGCCGCATCACCGCGAGGTTGCTCACCGACTTGCCCGAGCCCGATTCGCCCACAATGCCCAAAGTCTTCCCCTTCGGCACCTCAAAACTGACACCATGCACCGCCTCGTTCCATTCGCCGTCACGAAGGAAACTGATTTTCAGATTTTTTATTTGAAGCAGTGCACTCATAATCGTCATGTCGAGCCTGTTGAGACATCTCATATATTTCTGCAAAGATAGTATTTTTTTATTTATCTCTCGCAGATATCGCAGATCTAGCAGATTTTTACCTATCTTTCGAAAATCATCTCCCAGATGCTCGCGACGCGAGCTGCAGATTTCGCCGAAAACGCAGAAATAATCTTCCACAATCTAGTCTGCGTAATCTGCAGCTCGCTTTAGCGAGCCATCTGAGAAATAAAAATTGGGAAGATAAGGAAAATAATCTGTGTAATCTGCGTGATCTGCGAGAGAATAAATGGCGGTCGAAATGACGTCAGAACCCCTCAAGTGTCATTAACACCGTTGGAATTAACAATATTCCTCCAATTATTATCATCATCAAAATAAATTTCCACACCCATTTGAACCATTTCTGGTACGGGATTTTCGCCACTCCCAATGCTCCAATTAAGACACCGGAGGTAGGCGTTATCATGTTGGTGAAGCCATCGCCGAACTGGAACGCCATCACGGTGGCTTGACGGCACACCCCGATGAGGTCGCCAAACGGAGCCATGATAGGCATGGTGATTGCAGCCTTGGCCGAACCGCTTGGAATCACAATGTTGATAAGCGTCTGGATGCCATACATTATCTCGACCGACGCCACCTTGCCGAAGTCGGACATCGATTTCGACAAGCCGTAAAGGATGGTGTCGATGATGCCACCATCTTGAAGAATTATCACTATGCCGCCCGCAAGTCCTACGACTACTGCTGCTGACAAAATATCCTGCATTCCCTCGATGAAAAGTCGGGCTATGTCGCTGGCGCTCTTGCCGATAGCCACGCCGCTGCAGATGCCCATGGCGAGGAACAGCGATGCGATCTCCATCACATACCAGCCGTAGCCCATCACGCCGACGATGAGGTAAACGATGGTGTAAAGCAGCATCACTAAAATGAAGCTGTGCACCGTTTTCCGTAAGGAAAGTAAGCCCAAAACGGCGAAAAAACCTGTCAGAATCGGGATGATTGGCATGGTGAGGGCTTTTTTGCCCACCGTCAAAGTCGTTTCAGGGTTTAAAACCGAGAAAACCACCATCGCGACAAGCAGGAAAGCATAGACAAACCAAGCTGATTTTGGAACATATTTTTCAAACTCCTGCCCTTGCGCCGATGAATTTTGGCGCCAGTAAGCGTCATCGTCGTACATGATAGAAATCTTCGGATTTCTCTTCACTTTGTGCGCATAATGCAACACAAAAGCGATGCCGAAGATGTTGATGACGACCCAGCAGAAGATGCGGTAGCCTATGCCCGAAAACAGCGGCACGCCCGCGATTCCCTGCGCTATGCCTATTGTAAACGGGTTCAGAATGGCCCCCGCAAATCCGATATGCGCCGCCACATACACCATGCATAGGCCTACGATGCTGTCGTAACCCATTGATATTGCTAATGGTATAACGATAATCACAAAGGCGATACACTCCTCGCTCATGCCAAAAACGGCTCCGAAGAGGCTAAAGAGCAGCATTATCAGCACAATGATGATGTTGTTGATGCCCAAAAATCGTATAAACTTATTATTTTCAAGTCGTTGCGTAAATCTTAAAAAAGAAAAGATTCCCATGTCGATGGCGCGGCTTTTGTTCATAATCCAGAACGCGCCGCCGATCATGAGGATGAAGACGATGATTTTCGACTGCTGCACGAAGCCGTTGAAAAACGACGAAAACACCTGCCACGTCTGCGCCTCAGGATGGAAATCCTGCTGATATTCAACAGGCAGCTGGTCTTCATAATAGAAAGTGCCGTCAACATATCTTCCAGGACGTATAAACCACGTCATGACGGCTGCGACGACGATTATGCAGAACACAATCACAAAAGTATGAGGCACCTTGCGTTTCGACATAAAATATTTTTTTGCAAAGATAAGAATATCTCATATTGATTAAACATGATGACAAATATATTTTTAACCAGATTTTACATAAAAAATGGCCATTTCTGCGCAAATTGGGCTTTTCTGCGCAATAATATTTAAATAAAATGAGCTTAATCCAGCTAAAATCGCTATTTTTGTACTTATTTTTAAATCAAATTAAAAAGAAAATGGTTAACTTATCATTAAAGAGAATGGCTTTGGTCATTGTAATGGCCTGCATTACGACAGGCGTTTTGGCACAAGTCAATCTGGGCGATGTCCCGAAAGAAATCAAATTCGACGATGCCAGCATCGAGACCTTTGGTCACCTCACGATGACTGTCACCGACTCGGTAGTTTTCAACACCGAAAACAGATCTTACGACACCTTGCGTGCAATCACCAATATGGAATGGTTCACGGAGGCAGGCACTGCCAAGATGCGCACCCAAGCGCGCGACGAAGCCAAGGGCAGGTATGAGCCAAGCGACTTCATGGATGGGCAAAACAGTTCCTGGTCCGACATGTACTGGTTCCGCTTCTTCTACCCTTCCATCAATGCCAACGGCGAACCAGTCACGCTCTCGGCATTAGCGGCATTCCCTGATGAAGACCCCGAATACATTAATAATGTGATCATCGGATGCCACGTCACCATCACCAGCAACAAGGAAGCCCCTTCGGAATACTACCTGACAGGAAGTTCGTTGACCGACGTCGGCATGTTGATGTGGCACGCTTCAAGCGGCTCCACCTTCCACAAGCCGGAAAGCAACCCGCTCTACTACAACCTGGTCATCCTGCCCGACTACGAAGGCTACGGCATCACCAAAAACCTGCCCCACCCTTACCTCTATCAGGAGCTGACGGCACGCCAAGTGGTGGACGCCACACGCTATGGCATTGCGCTGTATCAAAACAGCCCCGTCATTGCAGAGTACCGCCACCCCTTCCGCCCAGGATGGAAGACTGCCTCTGTAGGCTATTCGCAAGGCGGCTCGGTGGCTATGGCCACACACCGTTTCATTGAGCAGAACGGCCTCGACGACGAGCTTCACTTCGCTGGCTCCGTTTGCGGCGACGGCCCTTACGACCCCATTGCCCATGTGCGCTACTACATCCGCGAAAACGACGGATTGCTCAACATGCCTGTGGTGCTGCCTCTCATCCTGAAAGGCATGCTCGACAGCAACCCTTACATGCGCGAACACAAAATGGAGGATTATCTTGTAAAGAGCTTTATTGACACCGGCATAGTGCAGTGGATTATCGACAAAAACGACCCCGGCAAGGAAAAGACCACCGACGACATCACCGATGCGCTGGATGCCTTGTATGAAAGCGGACAGTTCCATGATGTCCTGTTAGACGATGGTAAAGCTTATATTTATAATCTCATGACGCCTGAAGTATATGCCTATTTCAGCAATGTTGAAAACTTCAGCTCCCTGCCCACAACACGTGGCGTATGTGAAGACCTGCATCTGGCCTTGGAGAGCAACAACCTGACAAAAGGCTGGACGCCTACTCACCCCGTTAAATTGTGGCACTATCGTTCCGATTCCGTTGTGCCATACGATAATGCGACGAGTGCTAACACAAATCTTGGTTCCCAGTGCTCACTTTACACAGCCGGCGACAACATCATTGACCCACAGTGGGACCATGTCGGCGGCGGCCGTGTATTCTACACAGGATTGAACGTAGGAAGTGCAGAGAATGAAATGTTAGAGCTAATTCTTCAATAATGATAAAGGAGTAAAGACATGAAAAAGATACTATCAGCAATTATCGCGATACTTTTGGCGACCTCTTTACAGGCTGCTATCATAAGGACCACTGTGAACCTTCCTTTTGGGAACAGCACCATCAAGGTGGAGGTCGTGCTCAACAGCGACGGCAATGTTGCCACAATAGGCACGGGCTATAACGCCTGTATCCCTCAATATGCCGAAGGCAAGCTGCATATCCCTTCCACTATCACTCACAACAATACCACCTACACCGTAACAGCCATCGCCCCTGTAGCTTTCCGCTTCTGCGTCAACCTTGAAGAAGTGGAGATCGACGAGGGTGTGACCACCATAGGCAACTTTGCCTTTGTAGGCTGCAAAAACATTGAAGCCATCAGTCTGCCATCGACGGTCACCCAAATCGGCGGCGGCGCCTTCTGCAAGCTGCCCAACCTGGTGGCCATGAAATGTGCTGCCACTACGCCGCCCACATGGAAATGGTACGACGTGTTCCAAGTGGATGGCTCCAACAATGGCCGTCATCCCGATTTGAAGCTCTATGTGCCAACCGGCAGCGAGAATGCCTACCAAGACGCCAAGAGCGACTACTCCTGGACCTGCATGAACACCTCAACGACCCCTTACACATGGGGCAAAACCGAGATGCGCTCGCAGGTGGGCTGGGGCAGCTATTTCAACGTCATCCGCACGCTAGAACAATGGGATCAAGACCATTGCATCAGCATCTACACTGTTGACGACTTGATTGCTTTCAGAAACAAAGTGAATGCAGGCACTACCTACAAAGACTATGTGGTGAGGCTTGAAGCTGACCTCGACCTCAGTGGCATATCCTGGACACCTATAGGACGTGTATATACTGACAACTCTGGAAAGTTTTATGACTTCTACGGCACCTTCGACGGACAAGGACACACTATCAGCAATCTGTCTGTCGGCACTGATGCCAGCTACACTGATTCAGATGGCCATAACAACGGTCTCTTCGGCGGCACCCGCAACGCCACGGTGAAAAACCTCATCATGGAAAATGCAACGATTAAGGGTAACTATTTTGTGGGAGCCGTCATCGCACACGCCCAAGCCAGCACCACTGTTGAGAACGTTTTGGTGAAAAACAGCAACGTGACCGGCCGATGTTTCACAGGCGGCATCATCGGCGGTGCGGAGGATTACAGCAGTGACGACTGCGAACTCCGTATGAACGGATGCGTGGTTGAGGGCGGTTCGGTAACCTCCGTGTTTAATGTATGTTATGATGGCAATAACTATTTCTATACTAATCATCCATCATGGGGTGCTGCGGGAGGACTGATAGGTTTTGCCAAAAAAGGATGGTTCACCAATTGCGCCAATCTCCAAACCAAAGTGACTTGGAGCAGTGTGAAGGTTGATGATTCAAATTTAATAGAATATATCGACCGTCAAGTTTGCCGTGGCGCACTTGTGGGCTTCCAAGACAAAGATGTTCCTACAGGCCAAAAATCCATGGCTTATTGCTATGCCCATCTTCACTCCGAAAACAGTTTGACAAGAGATAATTATATGAACAACGGCGATCTTGACCCAGACCGTCTGTATGGTAGCCCAAGATGGTTGAATCCAGAAACAAGATGGAGCCGCGAACGCGATGAAGTGGCAGTCGGAAACAATGACAGTAACTTAAAAGGCATGCAGTTACAAACTACATTAAACACCAACAACCCAGGGCAATGGGCTTACAAGTATAATGAGTTGCCTTGGCCAGGCTATTTTGCTTACTATGCATACGGAGATACAGATGCCAACAAGGTGGTTTATATGCCTTACAATGTCTTTGTTGACAAGCCGAATTACCTAACAGTGGACAATGCCAGCAGCGTACGGTATAACGATGAAAATAACACTTTCACCGCCCACAGCATTGCCATTGACAACAATTTCAGCGTCTTCTACTACACTGAAGAGACGCTGCCTATCAGTAAACGTCAGATTACCGTCACTAACGGTGTCATCAACCCTATCACGCTCAGCGCCCAATCGAACGGTACACAGCAAGTCACTACCGAGTATCCGATATATGTAAAGGACGAAAACAACATGCTCGTCCTCGACCCGCACGGCAATCCGGTGCAAGCCGTCAATCTGGATGGTTCACCCAAGACTGAGTCCCTCACCGAGACGGTTACATCATATACACCAAAGAGCTACACCCTATATTTGCCTTACAGCATCACCCTTACCGGTAACTGCGAGGTGTATGAGCCGACAACCTGGGATGCAAGCGCAGGAAAGTTGAACTTCGAACGTGTGGAAAACAACTTGGTGCAGGCCTACAAGCCATACTATGTCTTGGTTAAAGAGGGTGAGGTTAGTCTCAACGCTCACGGTGAAAACGTGATTGCCAGACATGGTTCAAACGAATCACCCACGCAAGATAATGCCTTTAATACTAGAGGCTTATTGTATAATATGGAAAATTCGATCGTTCAAGGTTATTACGTTTTGGACAACAATCAGTGGAGGAAGGTTCCATTTACCGACTTTTGGACTACTCTAAGTGTTTTCAGTTTCGCTATAAGCAATAAAAATGTAGACCCTGGTAGTACTTTTGGCATTAATTTGATAGACAACACCGTCATCGAACTTGCGGTAACAGGCCACGGCGACAGCGAAAACAGCGGCTGGGTGTTCATCTCATCGCCCGTTGAAGGAAGCATCGAGCCTTCGGAAGTGGAAAACCTCGAGGGAACCCTGCTACAAGGTTACGAATACAACTACGACCTGTTCCGCTTCAACCAGAGCGCGGATTTGGAATGGGAGAACTACCACGGGCACGACACAGAGCAGGATCCTTTCATGCTCGTCAACGGCCAGGGATATCTCTACGCCACCAAGACAGACCGAACACTGAGTTTCCGTGGTACATTCAACACAGCCGCCACCAAGGAAGTGACACTTCAGAATGGATTCAACCTCGTCGGCAACCCGTTCAATATGCCGGCACACGTCAACAGAAGCTATTACAAGATGAACGCTTATGGCAGCGACATCGTGGCTGTCAATGATTATAATACAACAACCATCCCGGTGTGCAATGGAGTTGTGGTGAAAGCTGATAATGACAACGAAACTGTCATATTCAGCAAAGTGGCACCTGATGCTATGGCTCAGAATAACGGAAGTTTGCAGATGACGCTCACCAGACCCGACCTCCGCAGCGACGCGGTTCAAGACAAGGCCATAGTGAGCTTCAACGAAGGCGCAGAGCTGGGCAAGTTCATTTTCAACGAAAGTCATGCCAAGCTGTACATACCTAAAAACGGTGAAGACTATGCTATCGTGTTTTCCGAGAAAAACGGCATCGTTCCATTGAATTTCAAGGCAAAAGAAACAGGCAGATACAGCATCACCTTCAATTTTGAAGACATGAGCGGCGTGCGAGTCCAGCTCGTCGACAAGTTTGAGAACAAGACAATTGACGACCCTACCACATACACATTTGTGGCCTCGTCGGCCGACCTCAGCGACAGGTTCACCTTGGTGTTCACCAATGTCGAGACCGATGGCGTATTCGCTTACCAAAACGGCAACAGCATCATAGTGAGCGGCGAAGGAGAGCTGCAGATGTTTGATGTGATGGGCCGCATGGTGATGACACAACACGTGAATGGTGTAGAGACGATTTCTACGCTGACGCAAGGCGTATACATTTTGAAATTGAATGGAAAGGCGCAGAAGATTGTTATTAGATAAACTTTGGCTGTTGGCTATTGGCTGTTGGCTGCCAATGGCTAACGGCTAATGGCCAAAGTGACTAAAGCATTGAAAAGAAGCAATAACATTTGAAAATAATTATACACGATATGAAAAAACTCTTATTATCAATTATATTAGTTTTCACGATAAGTGTCGCATCTAACGCCCAGGCAGACGGGTTCTTCAGATCGAACATCTATGACGGGGAAACATTCAGAGGATTTGAGGAAGGCTTTATGCTGCCACAATATCACGGCACAGGAGATGACTATAATTCTGTGCCATTGAGCGGCGGGCTGTTGGTGCTTACGGCATTAGGAGCCGGATATGCTCTAAAACGCACAAAGAAATAAAATATGACAGGTCCCTCGTTGCTCATCCTCGCAATAATCATAGTGTTGATAATCGCGTTCATCATCACTATGCTCGTGTTGAACAACAGCTCGAAGAAGATTATCTCAATCAATTCGAAGCTTGTTGACAACCAAAATGCGTTGTTGGAGCAAAACAAACGCCGTCTCAATGAGCCATCGTGGAAGCCCGCTGTCGACATAATCAACGCGGTATTTGTTTTCGATGCTTTCAGCTTTTTCAATCATTGATGTAACCTATTGAACGTGCATAAACTCATTTCCAATTCTATGTAATCCACTGATTATCAAGTCTCTTTTATCTTGACGCGGGTTTCTGTAGCCACTAAGATAATGACCAAGTTGGCGTTGGTTGATACCTGTCACCCTACTCAAAGCGGCACGGGTTAAGATGCCGTCGTAATAATGAAGGAGTGCAGATACTTCGAGCACAAACTCCAGACGATACTCGCCTTTCACACATTCTGGCAATGTATCAGGCTCGGAACCTTCAATATGAAATTTTAAAGCCGATTCGTAGGCTTCCTTAACGCCGTCAAGGGTTTTATGCGTGGCGACACACCCCGGAACCTTGTCAGAAACCGCTCCGTAGTTGTTTTTCCAAACGATTTTTACTTTAATTGTTTCCATTATTTCAATCCAGCCTGTTTAAAAATACTATTAATCAATTCCTGTTCCTGAGTTTCGTTTAGTTTTCCATTTATCGTCACCGTTCCCTTTTTCGTTTTATGTTTATACTGTCTGTGACTTCCTTTCTGCCTTACGAAAAACCAGCCGTCTGCCTCAATTATTCTAATAATTTCTTTTGTTTTATACTTGTCCATTACACCCATTATTTTGGACATTGCAAAGGTAGTAAAAATACTAACATGATGTCCATGTTTTTAAAAATATTTTTCTCCGCAAAATTACGACAGGTGTTTCGAATTAGTCGTATGAAAAACGACTAAGTTTTTAATGGTTTTGTAAAGTGTTGGTTTTAAACTGGTTATAATACAGTAAACACTTGATTGATGCAAATTCAATTGTTAATAAATTTTAACATTTGATTATAATCTGTTGATTTATAATGATTTAACAAACCCTTTAATTTTCGCCATAATTAATGGCTTTTTCAAAAAATTTCTTGGCAAAGCAACATTTTTTTGAAAATTGAACAATTATTTTGTAACTTTGCAGGGTTGAATGAGATTTCTCCACTCCCTGCGGTCGGTCGAAATGACGGTGGGAAGCGGTCGGTCGAAATGTCAAGATGAAATCTTGTCACTCCTGTCGTCATTTCCCATACGGAGCCTGCTCCTCAGCAGCTTGCATGCCAGGGTCTTCATCGAAACAAGGAATGCTGTTCTCGTAGAGGTATTCTGGGGCTATGTCGACAGTTCCATTCAGCCATGATATAGTCCAACCATCAAGTTTGAAATTATCAAATAATTTCTTGTCTTTCAATGGCTTATACATATCATTTTTTTCAATATAAGGCTCGAAATCGAAAGTTTTATTGCTACCGTCGTTAAATGTCAAATTCAAGACATAATCAGCTAAAAGCTCAGCTTTTGTTATCCAAATCAGTTTTTTCATATTATTTCAACGGTTTAATTTTAACAACAGAAACACCTTTTTGTAAATTATTCCAATTATCCATTAACTCATCTTTATGAAGATCAAGCCATTCAAAAACAAACTTAAGCGCACGACTTGGCATTTCACCCGTCACCAATCCGTCTTCTATCTCAACTATGGCACGATATTCATTATATCTTACATGAAAATGCGGAGGATTATGGTCTCCCGGATACATTGATATAACAACTCCATAAAAACTACTTATTTCAGGCATAAATTCTAATTTAAAGTCTATTTAATTTTTTGCAAAGATACAAAAAATTTCTTGGCAAAGCAACATTTTTTGAAAATCGAATAATTATTTTGTAACTTTGCAGGGTTGAATGAGATTTCTCCACTACGCTTCGCTTCGGTTGAAATGACAGGCGGAGGTTCGGAATGACAAAATAGGTATTAAATTGTTATATTATGGTAAATTACAAAGATTTAGGATTGGTGAACACCCGTGAGATGTTTGCCAGAGCAGTGAATGGCGGCTATGCCATCCCGGCATTCAACTTCAACAATATGGAACAGCTGCAGGCCATCATCATGGCGGCTGTGGAGACGAAATCGCCAGTGATTCTCCAGATTTCGAAAGGCGCTCGCCAGTATGCAAACCAGACCCTGCTGCGTTACATGGCAGAAGGCGCTGTGGCATACGCCAAAGAACTCGGTTGCGAGCATCCTGAAATCGTGCTGCACCTCGACCACGGCGACTCGTTCGAGCTCTGCAAAAACTGCATCGAGATGGGCTTCTCGTCGGTGATGATCGACGGCTCGGCATTGCCATACGACGAAAACGTGGCTCTGACCCGCAAAGTCGTCGATTTCGCTCACAAATACGACGTCACAGTGGAAGGCGAACTCGGCGTTTTGGCAGGCGTTGAAGACGAGGTCTCGGCTGAGGCTAGCCACTACACAAAACCAGAGGAAGTGGTCGATTTCGTGACCAAGACCGGCGTCGATTCACTCGCTATTTCAATCGGAACATCACACGGAGCATACAAATTCACTCCTGAGCAGTGCACCGTCGACCCTAAGACAGGCCGCTTGGTGCCGCCACCGCTGGCATTCGACGTGCTCGAGGCCATCGAGAAAGAGCTTCCGGGCTTCCCTATCGTGCTTCACGGCTCATCATCAGTGCCGCAGGAAGATGTCGACACCATTAATAAATACGGCGGCGCATTGAAGGCAGCAGTGGGTATCCCAGAGGAGCAGCTCCGCAAGGCAGCGAAGTCGGCAGTCTGCAAGATCAACATCGACTCCGACAGCCGTCTCGCCATGACAGCGGCAGTGCGCAAGGCATTTGCCGAGAAACCGGCAGAGTTCGACCCTCGCAAGTACCTCGGACCGGCAAGAGATCACATGAAAGAGCTTTACGAGCATAAGATCATCAATGTGTTAGGAAGCAATAACAAACTTGCTGAATAATCATTAATCTCTCGCAGATATCGCAGAAAACGCAGAAATTTTTCTGTTCTTCCACATGGATTTAGTTCGCTAAAGCGAACGGATTACGCAGATAGTGGCGGCATTAGAGGCTTTAAGGTCATAAGGTACTTTAAAGACTCTGGTGCCGCTGATCATACCATATCTGCGAAATCTGCAGCTCGCTTTAGCGAGGATCTGGAAGATAATTTTGAGGAAGATAAAGAAAAAATCTGCTAAATCTGCGTTATCTGCGAGAGAATAAAAAAAATATTATTTTTGCGGCCGAAAAATCTATTAAAACTATTTAAAATTTATCTTATAAAATGAAAAAATCTTTATTTATCAAAAGGGCTTGTTTATCAATCCTTCTCGTGATGTTTGGTTTGGCTGGAATGGCACAAACGACTTTCACTGTCGATGATTTGAATTATCAGGTTAATCCCGACGGCACTTCGGTGACACTGACAGGGCATGTCAACGGATACGATGCGACCGGGGAGTTGAACATCCCGGAATCGGTCAGTTACGAAAACGTTGACTATGCTGTGACAAACATCGGCAACAGCGCATTTTTGTATTATTTTTACCTGACAAGTTTGTCACTTCCAAATTCACTTATTACTATCGAGGATGGTGCTTTTGCATATTGCTCAGGATTCACTGGCGATTTGATTATTCCAAATTCTGTTGTTACCATTGGTGCAAGCGCATTTTTCACCTGCTACAGCTTTGATGGAGATTTAGTGATTGGCAACTCTGTCATAACCATTGGCGAATATGCTTTTGATGATTGCGCAGGCCTTCACGGCGTGCTGAACATCCCGAGCAACGTGACATCGATTGGCTTAGACGCTTTCAGATATTGCACATTTAGCGGCATGACTGTCGATCCTGCGAACCCTATTTTTGACTCGCGAGACAATTGCAACGCCATCATCAGGACAAGCACCAACGAGCTGGTGACAGGATGTGTGAACACAGTTATCCCCACTTCCGTCACTGCGATTGGCGAGAATGCTTTTTGCGGTCTTACCGGACTGATAAAAATTGACATTCCCGAATCGATAATATCAATCGGAGCCGGCGCTTTTTCGTTTTGCTTTGATTTGACTGGCGATTTGGTGATTCCTAATTCGGTGGAAACCATCGGAGCCGGCGCATTTTTCCAGTGCTCAGGCTTTGACGGAGTGCTGACAATTGGCGAATCTGTCAAGTTTATCGGCGATTATGCGTTTAGACAGTGCTCTCATTTCACAGGTGCCACCTGCTTGGCAACCACGCCGCCTGAGCTTGGCAACGAACCGGGATGGAATTGCGTTGTATTTGAACAGTTTGGCACTCAAACACTTACCGTTCTTTACGGATGCGCCGCGGCTTACCAAAGTTCAAACTGGTACGATCCGATAGGATTGAACGGTTTTTATGAGTTTATTGAGGCCGAGCCACAAGCGGTTTCAGCGGTTGAAAACGTGATTTCAGCGGTTTATCCGAATCCGACTAAAGGTATGGTGAAAATTGAAGCTGAAGGCATTAAAAACGTCAACGTTTTCAATGGTTTAGGACAAATTATCTTTGAAAATGCTGTCAGTGGCGATGTTTTTGAATATGATTTCAGCGGAAATGAGGCTGGAGTTTATTATATTAAGGTGGAGACTGAGAAGGGAGTGGAGACGAAGAGAGTGACGGTTATATAAAGTTAGTCAGTTGTTCAGTTAGTCAGTTAATCAGTTGAGGTTCCTCGCTTCGCTCGGAATGACAATCGGCGTAGTGTGGAACCTCAATACATTAATTTTGACGGCATAAACCTGTCAATCATCACATAATTAATTTCAATATGAAAAACCACAGTCCATTTGTGATTCATGATTGACAAAGTCTTTGCGAATGGATGGATTTTCTTTGCTGTAACAAACTTGCTATATTGATAGATATCAGCTGTATAAGATAAAGAAGCCAACTGACCTAATATTCGATTGACATAGTTATGACCACTTTCAACACGATATAATGTTGAAATATATTTCGCCATAGCATCCAAATCCGATGATGCATTTTCGCTAATTATCACTCTGTAATTTCGCATAGCAATCATCAAGTTTCTTGTGGAACAATTCGCCAAATTCTTCTAATGTCATATAGCCTTCCGGCACATCACGACCATTAACCATTGGCATTATTTTTGACTGCTGTGCAATACCGTAAACAGCTTCCGGTTCGGAAACTTCTTTTACTTTTTCTTTTTTTTGTTTGTAAGGCTTCATATTAACAACATTTAGAACAACATTATGATTTGCAAAGTTACAAATAATCTCGCTTCGTGCAGCCATATTCTAAAAATTTTTGTTTTTCTAAAATAATCCCTACCTTTGCATCGTTAAAAACAAAAAACAACATGAAAAAGATTATTAACTCCATCAAAATCAAGGTATTGTTGGCACTTCCTGTGTAGGTGATGTTTTTGTTTGCAAGATGCGAATTGAAAGCGCAGGATACAATATGGTATGAAAATGGTGGATATGAAGTAAACTTAATGCATTTATCAAACAAAACTTACAATATCCGAAATCAGCGAAAGAACAAGGTGTTGAAGGAATTGTAGTAATTACTTTTATTGTTGAAAAAGATGGTTCTATAGCATTTTTAAGAATTGATAAAAGTGTAAACGAAGAACTCGATGCCGAAGCCATACGCTTAGTAAATATTATGCCAAAATGGGGACCCGGCCACATAGGACCTAATTTTACAAGAGTCCCGTATAATTTGCCAATAGCTTTCAAATTAGACAAAGAATAAATAATGAATTACGATAATTAAATAACGATGTAATAATTCAATAGTTACATCGTTATCCTTGCATGAAAAACTTCTTCCTATTGCTGATTTTGGTGTTTTGTGCTTTAAAAATAACAGCACAGGAAGAATGTTTCATAGTAAAAGGAAGGATTTTTTCGAACGACAGCTTGACGGCAATTCCTAATGTTAACATTGTCAGCGAGTTATCGCGTTATGGAACTACCTCAAATTGGGACGGATGGTTTTTGATTAAATCAAAACAAATTGATACTCTTTGGATTAGCTGTGTAGGATTCGACCGTCAACGAGTTCCGATTTATCGAGATAGTATTTTAGATAAAGAATTGATAATCAGGCTGATCAGAAGTGATATTATGCTCGATTCGGTGGAGATTTATCCCTGGCCGGATTATGAGACTTTCAAGCAGGAAATCATCAATATGCCTTGGCGGAAGCCGTTTTTTGTACCAGGTGTTTCGAAAGAAGGTTACGAAAAAATAATAAATCAGGAACCTGTCAGAGAACCGAAAGCGAGCTCCATCAATCCCATTACATTGATTTACAACAGGTACAATAAAAGAGAGCGTTTCAAGCGAAAGCTGCAGCGAAACCGCAAGAAGTTCAACCGCGAGATGGAGCGAATTGGTGCTGATTCATTAATGATACCATAACACCATACAGGTCTTCACCTTCACCCAGTGTTTTCAACTGAACCCGCAAAACGTGTAATAATTTGTAATAGAAAACTTTGAAAAGTTAAAAATTTTTTGCATATCCGTTGTCAACGGATTTCAAAACAAAATGCAATAAAAATGTTGAAATAAAAAAATACGGTATAAAAATGAAGTGAACCCCGAAAGTTGGTAAAAAAACTTTCGGGGTTCACTGCACAACCGTTTAGTTGGCATCCCACACCAAACGGACACACATGCCTATTTGACGGTCAACAGCACCCTCAATATAAGTTGAATTATTCACTCCAACCGTTTCTGTGACACTGGCTGCACTACCAACATGATGAGCATAATAAGAATTTTCACCTTTTATTCCGAACCATAGATACTTTGATTGATTCATCAATGATGTGCCAGCAGACGAAGCCGTCCAATAGTAGCCCTGAGCATAGTAACCTTGTGAATCCTGATTATAGTAATTATATTTATCGTAATTACCACCATTATTGGACATACGGTAGCCCACGGCAGGCAGGAACACGCATCCGGCAGCCAACAACTTATACATATTGGAATTCGGATTATCATAGTAATTGATAGCATTATCACCATCTAACCGCTTATCAATATACGGATAAGGGTAACCCTTATCTATATCGCTATAACTGTAATTATATTTGTTATAGTTACGAGTATTGAAACCAGGCGTACTCAGGACTTGGTTATTGATAGTATAGAGGCCGTCGATTTGAGTTTCATCAAAGCCGTCGGGGAACAACAAGAGGCCTCTACACGCATCATACCACGTATTATTCTTATTGGGAACCCAGCAGCTTATCATCATAAAGCTTTTGTTTCCCCTATGAAAGAGCAAAGAGTCCCATTCGTTTGCGGTCAGGGTGCGCCAATAATCATTCCCAACGCCCGTAAATACACAGCCCCAGTCAGTTCCATCAGCAACACTCAGGTCTACACCGCCTCCGTGTACATAATCTGGGTCAGATGGTTCTCCGCCTTCTGACGCACTAGTGGTTCCGTTATACCCCCAACTGAATCTATCCATTTCACTGGTATTAAAGGTTCTTCCTGGATTATTAAGGTTCGATTGACCCACAAATTTATAGTCACCGCTAATTACATATTCATCAGGAGTCATACACTCACTAATCTGGTCTTCGTGGAAGCCCCAAGTGCCAGGAGTGCCAGGCGTGTATTTCAGGTTGGCTCTCGAGAACCAGACTTTCTTATTAGGGCCTACCGTGAATGTGGAGTATTCGCCAGTGCTATTTTTTTTGACAACATCATCCTCATCAGGCCTTTGGACCTGGAAGTTTAAGTCGGTGATAAAGTCGTTTTCATTCAGCGGGTTGGATACCCCAGGAAGTGTGGTCCCTGCCAACAAGATGGCCCATCTCACACCCACGTTGCCTTGCTCTCTGTAAAGGGTGATTCTGCCTTTGGAGTCCGTCTTGGCGGCAATCGGAGTGAAATCAGCACCGGCAGTTGTGGCAAAGCTAATGGTAGCCTGGTTATAGACGTCGGACAGGTACCAGTTGTTGTATGTATCATTGTTGAGTACAAACTTCACCAAGGCGCACTTGTATGCCAAAACGGCGGTGTAGCTACCGCTAGTCGAGTAATTTTCATTCGAAGCGCCATAGCAGAGCACGGGCAGGTTGTCGGTTTGATTGGCAATGTCGATGGTGAAGCTCTCAGGGTTTCCGCTAATATCATCAACGTCAGGTCCTTTGCCACCCAAGAAGTAGAAGTGCAGATTGTCGCTCGTGGAGCAGGCAGTTCCATCGATGTAGCCATCGAAACGGCGGCCACTTTGATCGACAACATAGTTCAAATAGCCTACATAGTGGCCGTTGTTGCCCACATAGAGCTTGTCCCCAGCGGTGAATTGGATCACGCCGAGGTTCGGGGCCACTGCGTGCCTGCCGCCGTTGTCGTTCACGTTCACGGCGAGGCTTTCGCTGTCGTTCACGTTCAAGGTAATGTGAACCATTTCTCCTTCTCCGCCATTGCCATTGGTGGGAGTTTCTTGTTTCTTGCATTGGCTCATTCCAAGCACGAGAGCCAAGGCCATGATGATTGTGCTAAGTCTTTTCATTGTAGATTGATGTGTTTTTAGTTGTTTTCCTGTTTTTTACGTTTTTTCGAGAATGCGTAGGCCGCGCCAGCCGCAGCCATGATGAAGAGTCCGCTGCCGAGCGGTGCGGGAGGATCTTGTCCAAACGTTCCGATGCTAATCCCGTAGTTGCCACCTGCTTGGCCACCATCGCCGCCTAACTGTCCGACAAAGATGTTGAAGCCGCTGCTAATGCGACTCTCATAGATATCCTCATCGTTGAGGAAAAAACCGTCGCTCTTTTGGGCGTTCATGCTTGTTGGCAACAGCATAACGAAAGCCGTTGCCAAAGAAAGCGCGAAGGCTTTCAAAAATTGTGTTTTTTTCATCTTATTAGTTATTATGTAATAAAAAAATAATTTACGACAAAGCAAAAACAGACCGCAATGAAAATTGCAGCTATCATGTGTAAAAACAAAAACGCTTGTAACTAATTGGATACCAACGTGTTACCCCCCCCATTTATGGGTGGCATCCCAATTTTCAGATACTATAATAAAAATGCCAGTGTTCATAAACGACCACAAAAAAATAAAAATACCAGTTTTCATAAACGGCCACAAAAATACAAAAAAAAACGTAGTTGAAATAATTTTTTAATTTTTTTTCTTGTGTACTATCTTATTCGGTCCGCTCACCAGCGTGAAATCCATTTGTTTTTTAATCAAATCAACAGCTTCGACGCGGACTTTAACGGCATCGCCGAGGCGGTATATTTGGCGGGTTTCCTGTCCGACAACACGGAAGTTTTCCTCATCGATGTAGTACATGTCATCGAGGGTGCTGAATCGCACCATGCCCTCGCATTTGCTGTCTTTGAGCTCCACGTATATACCCCATTTGCTGATGCCGGAGATCAAGCCGTCAAACACCTTGCCGATCTTATCCTGCAGATACTCGGCCTGTTTGTATCGCACCGACTCACGCTCCATCTCGGCAGCCTTGCGCTCCATCTCGGAGGCGTGCTGACACAAAACCTCGTATTCCTCTTGACTCACACTCGGCTGATTTTCAATCATATAACGCTCAATAAGACGATGAACCATCAGGTCGGGATAACGGCGAATTGGCGAAGTGAAATGGGTGTAGAACGGGAATGCCAAGCCATAATGCCCGATGTTGACGGTGCTGTAAAGCGCCTTCGCCATCGTCCTAAGTGCCACAGTCTCAACGAGATTGCGCTCGCCCTTGCCTTCAACGGCATCGAACAAAGCGTTGTACGACTTCACCAGATTCTCGCGCGTGCTGATGTTCATCGAATAACCTAATTTCGACACCAACGAGATGAAACTGAACAATTTTTCGGGATTAGGCTCATCGTGCACACGATAAACAAAGGTGTAGCCGTGATATTTCGAGTCTTTCTTGCCGATAGATTCAGCCACGGTGCGGTTCGCCAACAACATAAAGTCCTCGATGAGCATGTTCGCCTCGTTTTGCACCTTCACGTAGGTGTCGATGGGATGCATCTTCTCGTCGAGTACAAACTTCACCTCTTCGCTGTGGAAGTTGATAGAGCCTTGAGCCATGCGTTTTTCACGAAGCTTGGTGGCTAAATCATTGAGTATCAATATTTCTTCTTTAAAATCTCCTTCCCCGCCCTCAATCATGGTTTGAACCTCTTCGTAGGCAAAACGGCGGTTGGATTTGATGACAGTCTTTCCAATCCAATGGTTGATTATTTCGGCTTTGTCGTTCATCTCGAAAACCGTCGAAAACGTCAGCTTTTCCTCATCGGGACGAAGTGAGCAGACGTTGTTGCAGAGCTTCTCTGGCAGCATTGGGATGGTTCTATCGACGAGATACACCGAGGTGCCGCGTTCCTGAGCCTCCTGGTCGATGGCGGAGCCTGGTTTCACGTAATATGAAACGTCGGCAATATGGACTCCGACTTCGTGGTTGCCATTCGGTAATTTTCTATATGAGATAGCGTCATCAAAGTCTTTAGCATCACGAGGGTCGATAGTGATTGTGAGGACATCGCGGAAGTCGCGACGACTCTTAATCTCTGAAGCAGAAATCTTATCGGAAATTTTGCTTGCCTCCTTCTCAACTTCTTTAGGGAACTCCAGCGGATACTCGTATTGTGCCAAAATGGACTGCATCTCGACATTGTTCTCACCTGGAGTGCCTAAAACACGCACTATCTCGCCGAATGGGTTGCGTGAGTTTTCTGGCCAGTCGGCAAGCTTCACTATCACTTTCTGTCCGTCGCGGGCGCCACGATAGCTGCCTCGTGGGATGAAGAAGTTCAGAGGCATGGTGTCTCTATCCGGCACCACAAAAGCATATCCATGCGACACGCTGAAAATGCCCACAAATTCGGTGTGAGCGCGCTGTATAACCTTCACAATCTCGCCTTCGGTCTTCTTCGACTTACGCTTCGGGAACATCGCCACCTTGACCTTGTCGCCATGCAGAGCCTTGCCGGTGTTATTGGCGGCAATCTGAATATCCTCGCCACCGTCTTCAGGCACCACATAAGCCTTGCCGGTGCTCTTCATGTCGACCGTTCCCACCACATAATGCGGCTTCGGTCCGTATTCGTTAACCAAATCAGGATTCAGAGTATAGCTATATGGATGGTGCTCAATAAGTTGACCGTCTCTATTCAGTGTCTCGAGCACCTGAAATATAACGTCTTTGCCTGCAGCGTCACGCACACCCATAATCTTTGCCAATTGCTTGTAGTTCATTGGCTTATACGGGTGCTCTCCAAAGATTCGCAATATAGTATTGACAAATGTGCTGAGGCTGTTTGTTTTCTTTCTTGACATAATAATAGTTTTTTGTCGTCATTTCGACCGAAGCCGATAGGCGAAGCGGAGAAATCTCATACTTACAATGCTTGAGATTTCTCCGCTTCGTTTCACTCCGGTCGAAATGACGTGGTTAACCGTTAAGCGTTATCGTTATTGTTAAGGTTATTGTTAAGGTTATCGTTATCGTTATCGTTATTCTTAAACATCGCCTTCAACTTCGGCATGTATCCTTTACCAATAACGATGCCGCAGCCTACTATGCCTCCGAAGAATGTCCAGACAATGAGTTTCTTGGCACGGCTGTTCGATGGCTTCATCGGGATGGTGACAGGCTGGATGACGGCATAGACAGGAGTGTCTTTCTTCACCTGCATCTTAGCCTGCTCCAACTGCTTGGCCAACTCGTTGAAAATAGCGTTCGACACGTTGTACTTGGCCTGGATACGGTCGCGTTCAATACGGTCGCGAGTGCCTGTAAAGCCCTGCGAACGGTCGTTGATGGCCGCCAGCTGCTCCTGATAGTAGTCGTTTTCCTTCTTGATTTCTTCAAAACGCTCTTGAACGTATTTCAGTTCGCTCTCCGATTTCTCGACACGATGGCGGGTTAGCTCTTCTTGTAACAGGTTCTGGGCTTTCATAGCCAATTCAGCTGTCTGAATAGGCTCAGTGCCATGCACCATAAGTGTGATGAAACCTTCTTTCTTATTAACGTCAAGCGCGACCACTCGGCCAAAAACATCAAGCATTTTCTGCTCTGCCACAGTCACCACGATTGGTCTTTGCACAGGCTCGCCACCTTCGCCAGAGCTTTCCACATTATACTCAATTTCAGGCTGAGGCCCACGTATAGCGTTGATTATCAAGCCTGGCAAACCAATTGTATATCTAAGCACGTACGAAAATATTGACGGTTTGTCGTAACCACCCATAACATAGTCGAACATACTGATAGGATGATCCACCTTGGTGTAGTGCAAAGGAGTGTGCATCAGCTCGAGGCGGTAAGGCACACTGTTCACAATCTCAGGATAAACCAGTGGCGAAAGGTCGGCTGTGCTGGCTTGAACGCCAAGGTCAATACCCATCAAAGCAGCCAAGCTACCGAGGGAATTGTTCTGACGTGAGTTGAGCTGAGGCACCATAACTGTTTGTACCGTATAGGCCCGTTTCATGGTCAGTGCGGCTATCAAACCAAGCGCCATGAAGATGCCAAGGCAAATAAGCACTGTCTTGCGGCCATCCCACAATTGGCGGATGATAGCCATAATATCTATGCCCGATTCCTCAACTTCAGCTTGATTTAAATTCTTTTCGTTTGTATCCATATAAACTATTTATTCAAGTTGTTCAACAGCAGTATGATTGACACAATAGACACCATAGCGCTAAGTGAGTTTCTAAGTTCGATACCCCAGTCGACCTTCTCCTTTGGTTTCTCGATACGCTCTTTCTTACGCTGGTCGATGCTCAATGTGATTGCTCCACCAGGGTTAACCTTAGGATAGTGACGGAAAATGAAGCGCGATGTACCATCAGCCTGGTTGTTAGGATAGGTCACAGTGACACTGCTGCGGTCGGCTGTTCTAAGGAAACCGCCTGCATAGTGTTTAATGTACCATTTAGCACTATGACGACCGTCGTAAACCACAACTTTATGATCTGACGAGTATCCCTCCACCACATATTGGCTCATGCGGGTGCCCGTCTCGCGAATCATCACGGTGTTTTCCTGACGAACCACATTGATAACATCGCCTTCCATCAGGATAGGGTCGTTTTTCATTTTCCTTTTGTGTTTTTTAACCTTCTTTAGGTTGATACCTATACTGCCCTTGTTACGGCCATGGGTACGCGTCACTCTTGCATAAGGATCAGCGTCGGGGAGCAAACCGCCTGCGCGTTTGATGATTGTGGAAAGCTGGGTTTTTTGATCTTCCAGAACATAAACACCCGGATATTTCACACGGCCGTTCAGCTCGACATATCTACCTTTTGAATAGTTAGGAGTCATACGGACAACGACGTGGTCGTATGGCTGCAACTGGAAGTCGGCACCGACCAGGTTATAATCATCGTCAACCTGAAGTTTTATTGTCTGGAGTTCAACTTCGTTGGTCTTTGAAATATTCAGACGGAACACCTCCACACGGTCGAATGCGGCTCCGATTTCAAATCCGCCGGCCATCCAAATGAGGTCGTGTAAATTGAGCGAAGCATCGTATGCTGTGCCGAAAGGCTCCTTCACAGCGCCGCTGATGCGCACCTCACCGATGTTGGTGTAGCGGGTGTTGTCGTAAACTCTCAAACGGTCGCCTGGCTGCAGCTCGACATCGTCGCCGTCAGTGTCGAGGTTGACACGGATATATTCCATCTTCTCTGGGTTAGTGAGATCCTTACGGAATATGTAAGCCACCGGGAACACGCTTGGTTTCAAACCGTTAGCATATTCAATGGCTTGTGCCACAGTCATTCTGTCATTAAGGCCGAATGTCTTGGTGAATGGCTTACGCACCTGTCCGCTCACTGAAATCTCAGCAACATCGCGGAATGATGTCAAGCTCATCACACGGATTCTATCTTTGGCCTGAAGTTGGAATTCAGTCTTGTTTTCGTCGGTTGGGAACGGTACTGTAAGCACCTCAACAGTCTGGTCGGGACGTGTACGCTCGACATACACGAAGTCGGTTCTGGCCGAATGACTTGGGCCGCCTGCATATTCGATAGCCTGTCTTAAGGTCATCTTGTCGTTCAAACCGAATGTGCGTTCAAACGGATGACGAACCTCGCCGCTCACCGAAATGCTCCATTTCTCGAGATAGCTGTCTTGTGCCAGCACTGTGGCTTTGTCACGCGGCTGCAACTGGAAGTCAGGATTGCCGTTTTCACCAGGGAATGGCACTGTGAGGAATTCCACTGTCTCGTCAGGGCTTGTGCGTTCCACTATCACAACATCGGTTCTGGCTGTATATCTGAGCTGAGCCTTGTCGATGAGGCCCTTCAGGCTGTGGTTGTGTTCGTAATCGAAGTTGCCGCCATAGTACACGTCGCCATTGATTGACACATAGTTTTCCATCGGGCGGTTGGATGATTTGATACGAATCACATCGCCACCCTTAAGGGTCAGTTTTTCTCTACCTGCCATCACATTGTCAAGGTTGAATTCCAAGTAACGGATTTCGTCGTTTTCACGTCTTTCCACCTGGATAAAATCAGGATAGGCATTGTATGTCAGACCGCCTGCATACTCGATAAGGTCGGTCAAGCCTTCGCCCTCAACCATTTCATAACGCATCGGACGACGCACAGCGCCTTCAATTTTCACTATGCTGTTGGCTGTTGGCACAAACAGCACATCACCGTTCTGAAGGTCGAAATTAACATCCTTAATGTTGCCTTTCATGTATTTGTACAGGTCGAGACGATCTGTCTTGCCGCCTCTGGCACGCTGGATGTTACGCACCGAACCTATAGCTGTCGGACCGCCGGCTGCCGCGAGGGCGTTGAAAGCAGTGTTCAATGCCGAGAGAGTGAAACCACCCTGCACACCAACCTCACCGTAAATGCTCACCTGGACTGTACGGGCAGTGGTGATGGTGACTGCAATCTGGTCACGGCTGAATGAATAGTGCGTCGACAGCTTGTTGATGATAGCGTCGCGGGCCTGACCCAGAGTCATGCCTTTGAGGAATATCTTTGACGAACCGGCGGGCTGAATGCTTCCGTCAGCACCTATGCGCTGGTGTATTTCTGTCTGCGATTTACCGAAGATTGAAACGTGAATCTCATCGCCATAACCCAAAACGTAGGTATCCGGAGCCTGAGCACCGTCTGTTGTGCGGAACACATCCATCGAGGTGCCCGTAAACAGCTTGTGACCGTAAATGTCGTCGCCTGCCGTCTTTGACACGTGGTTCTCTTCGAGAGCTTCCTCGAGGGCTTCTTCAGCTGCGGCCTCACCCATTGTCGTTTGAGGGATGTCTTTAGGCGTTTCAGCTGCTGCAGCGGCCTCGGCAATAATTTCAGTGCCTTCAGCCGTCAGCACTGATGTTGTCACCACTGGCGATGCACTTGGAATTTCGTTGGCCGAAGCTGCGGGTGTGGCGTCGGTTTGAACTGCTTTCTTAGCAGCTTTCTCGGCCTGCATCTTGTTCAGAATGTCGATAACCCTGTCCTGATAGTTTCTGTACTCAGTTGGCGGGATGTTGTCGACATCGATGCCGTTTTCGAGGAGGCGTGAACGAACTTCTGTCTCTTCGAGACCGCGTTTTTGCAGTTCGGCACGGGCCATAGCCATCATGTCAGGAGTCTGAGCGAGCATTGTAATTGGCAATACCGCAAAGAACAGAATCATTAAAAAAAGTTTCTTCATACGATTTATTTTTGTGTTTAAAATTATACTTTTTTTCAAACTACAAAAATACAATTATTTTTGCAAACAACAAGATGTTTTGTAAAAAAAGTTGAAAGTTGAAAGTTTAGAGTTGAGAGTTTGGGATACATAGTGTATGAATGGTTTCAACTATGTATTTCACGTCATCATCCGACACCCATGGGCCTGATGGCAGGCAAATGCCTGTTTTATAAAGCTTTTCGGAGATTCCGTTTACGTAGGCTGGAGCATTTTTGTAAACCGGCTGCAGGTGCATAGGCTTCCAAAGCGGTCGAGCCTCGATGCCGGCTTTGTCAAGCTTCAGGCAGAAAGCCTCGGTGTCAAACTCTTGCTTAAAGAGGATGGTAGTTAGCCAGAAATTGCTGTCGAAATCGCCATTCGGATTACTTTTAACCATAATGTTCGTGCGATTCGTGTTCAATAAATCACGATAAAGTTTGTTTACGTGTTTATGATGCTTGATGTGATTCTCCAAAACTGTCATCTGGCCGCGGCCTATGCCTGCTGAGATGTTGCTCATTCGGTAGTTGTAGCCGATTGTCTCGTGCTCGTAGTGAAGATATGGCTCTTTGGCTTGAGTGGCAAGGAATATGGCGCGCTTCTTGGTTTCGAGGTCTTTGCAGACGAGGGCTCCACCGCCAGAAGTGGTGATGATTTTGTTGCCGTTGAACGACAAAGTGGCAAGGTCGCCAAAAGTTCCGCAAGGTTTGCCTTTGTAATATGAACCAAGGGCATTAGCCGCATCCTCTATCACCGGGATGTCGTATTTGCGGCTGATGGCGGTTATCTCGTCCCATTTGGCTGGCATGCCATAAAGGTCGACAACTATTATCGCTTTAGGCTTGCGACCGGTTTTGACGATGCGGTCGTTGATGGCTTTTTCAAGCAGCTCGGGCGACATGTTCCAGGTTTCTTCCTCGCTGTCGATGAAGATTGGCTTAGCTCCGCAATACACCACCGGATTGGAGCTTGCGCAGAATGAGAACGACTGGCAGAGGACTTCGTCGCCTTGCTTAACGCCAAGAAGCAGCAAAGCTATATGAATTGCAGCAGTGCAGGACGAAAGCGCTGCAACGCTAATCCCATCATTTCGACCGGAGCCGTCAGGCGTAGTGGAGACCTGAGCGAAGCGAAAGCATTCACCTCTGGTGAATAAATCTCCGGCAATTGAACGATTTGAATCTCTTGATAGCAGTAGATTTCTCGACTCCACTTCGCTTCGCTCGAAATGACGCTTTAGAGCGTCTTCAAAGGCATCGACATTCGGCCCGAGTGGCGCGACCCAGTTGGAGTCGAAGGCCTCTTGGATGTATTTCTGCTCAGCGCCCGAGTCGGACATCTTAGCTAGGCAGAGGTGGATGCGGTGGTTAGTTTTCATTTTTTTATAATTCGTCGCAAAAATACAAATTTTTTAGTAATTTTGTAGCTAATTATTTTTAACAATTATCGTATTATTGAACTGCCAAAATTATGGACAAGACAACAATAATTGCTGACGAAACAATATATCGCCTTCTGCATCAGGGGCTATGCCACCGGTTGCATAGGTATTTTGAAATGTATCAAAACCGCCTGACCGACGGGTTTGAAGATGTGGTCGACGACTTTTTTCTCTATCTTCGTAACGGCAAAAACGGCACCGACAATGAGCCTTTTCAGTCGCTGCGGCGCATCAGAAACAAGGAGGCTTCAGGCGCATGGATGGTCAAAACATTCCGCAACTATCTCAGCATGCAGGCTGCCAAAAACCACCATATTATTAACGAATTCGATGATTCGCCATCGGTGCTGACCGACGAGCAAAAACTCAACTTCGCATCAAATCTGATAGCTTACGCGCATCAAACCTTGCCGCCGCGCAGCCGCTTTATCTTCTTGCGCTGGTTGTTGACAATGTTGGGCAAACAGCAAACCTTGCCCAACGATGATATGGCTCAGGCTTTAGGGATGACCGGCCTTTCGTATCGCGTTGCCGTGCACCGCACAAAATCTAACTTGGCAAAATACCGTGAGCGGCTGCTTTGTGGCGAGCGTCTCCCCCTTGACGACGCCCATCAACAAATGGCGCAGCAAATCAATGACGATTTCACCCATCTCTACCCCACCTTATTATACTACTACAATCAAGATTTAGTTGCTCTGAATTGTGGCGCAGCCATCAACAATCTCCGCCAGCAACACTTCGAAGCAACCGGCATCATGATGCACGAGGCAGATGCGGAGTATTCGGTGCCGGTGACTGTTGAGTATTTATGGAATAAGATTGAACGGTTTATGTTGTTTAATGATTAATCATATCACGATAATTGTTTAACTACATGATAAGTTCCTGATAATATAGTGATTGTATCAAAGGCATTGGCAAAAATGTCGTCGTATTTTGCATCATAACCCGGTTGATGCCGCATAAAATCCTCGGTAGTCATCCAATTTATTAAAATCGTATTTGCTTTAATCTCTGTCAAGTATTTTTACCCCATCAAGATTGAACTGTTTTGGAAAGAAATCAAAGATATCTCTCTTTTCCGGCTGAAAATACGTTGCGGAAACAAGATGTAGGAAAGCCATTGGCATATACTTGCGATAACCCCACTGCAGATGATAAACTCTGTTTAGGTGCGCTCCACTGTGCCCTTCGATTTGCAATAAAATTTTAGTTCGTTGTCCCATAATAGTAGATTTTCACGGAACGGGCTTATCCAACTCCAACTGTCCCACAGGATTCCACGTAGCCAACGAAACAATCTCGTCGTACTGTTCACGAGTAATTTCTTCGTCCAATCCCAAGTAGCACTCGTATGGCAAGTCAAACACGCTCCCCTCCTCGTGATGGTACAGGTAGTCGTGGAAGGTGTGCGGTGTCAGCCTCACATAGTCCTTAGCCTCCAGAATATCAAGCATTTTCTGCGCATTGTGCAATAGTAGCGGTGCCCCAGCCTCATAAAGCGCCAGCGCAATCTCGCAACCTGCATCCACCCAAGCCGAGTAGCTCACGCCAAAACTGATGAGCCAACCGCCAGGCGTGTAATAATCCGTGGCATGCACGTCGTTCCGCGACAAGCCCAGCTCCCCGTAGTGGTCGAAAGCCATCTCCTTGAAAGCCTCCTCGCTATCGAAATCTGTCTCGTCCGTGATCTCGCCACGGTTCCCCATCTGATATCGACGATAGAACTCTATGTCATCCAGTTTCGTCGCCTCCTCAAGAAATTCAGCATATTCCATTCTTTCCCTCTTGTTTCGACGATACAAACGCTGGAAATGCGCTTCGTAGGCTTCATACGCCACTCTGAAGTACTTGGAGTATATTCGGATGCTCATCTTGGGCAACGGTTCTCTATAACAAGGAGGCAACTGACTTTCATCTATCGATATTTCCGGTCGCTCAAACTTGTCAACAACCCATTTCGGCTCTGTCCTTCGGTAAACCTCCTCATTGGCGATACACTCCTTCAACATCTTGATCACCTTCTTCACATTCTTCGGCCTTCGCCTCTGCCACGGAACAATCCTATCCAGATCCTTTCTCGCTATCCTTCCCGTCCGCTGCCGCTTGGGCAGATGCTCATCCACATAGCGGTTATACGCCTCAACGTCAGCCGCAATCACTGGCACCTTCTCCCGCAGAAACTCGGCCAACGGTTCCAGCAGCCACTCCATATCCCGATGGTGCACATGCTTGTCGTCATCGTCATGAATCTGGCACCACCAATGGTCATTCTCCACCATGTGCAGATAGGTGTGCCCCCGGTACTGCGTCACCGCGATATGATACCATTGCGACTCCATCGGGTAGTTCGACTTCCACTCCTTCAGATAGTCCGCCCGCGTATAGACCTCCTCTTCGGCCCAATCTTTCGCATCATTGAACGAGCACCAGTCCGACGGCTTCCCCCTCGGAACCTCAATCCACAGCGAGTGCCGATAGTCGTCCCCCGAAGGCGCAAACACATCCAGCAGCCCTTTGATCTCCATCAGCAGCTCCAGCGACCTACCCGACACACAAATCCCGTTCAAATCATGATTCCCCGTATCCGCCCGCTCCATCAGCGGCACAGTCAATTTTCTTTTTGCCATACTATATTCGTTTAATTGTTCACCCCTATAGTATGCTCCAGAACCGAAATGTTACACCATGGCCATAACTTTTTTTCAACTTAAATTCCATCAATCGCGACAGCAGCTTGCCGTCAGGGAATAAAAAAAGGCCGATGCCCGCAAGCACCAGCCTCTATTTCACATGGATATTTCCATGCTAATCCTTTTGCTCCAGCAGGTATTCCGACAGGTATGGCACTGCAAACACCAGTTCGCCACGACGGGGCGCCTCTATTACGCCAGCCTCGATCAAGCGCTTGCGATAGGGCTGGATGGCCGGACCTTTCCGCCCCAACTCAGCCTGCAGCTTGGCTGTGGTCACCGTTTCACCGCAGCGTGCCAGAGCTTTCAAAAATATCTTGTCGTTGTCCGAAAGCGGATTCAATATCGGCTCGAAGACATTTTTCTCCATGTCGTCCAAAGCTGCCTTCTCCGCCTTGTCCATAATTGTGTCGGTAACAACACCACGCTCGGGAGTGTACTGAATTATGTAGTAACCAATTAGTTGCATCAGATAAGGGAACCCCCGTGTCGCCATGGCCGCACGGTCGAGTATATCGTCCGAAGCCTCAATCTTGATCAACTTGAAAGCTTTTTCCAAGTAGGCTCTGATCATGTTGGTCGATATCAGTCCGAGTTCCACTCTGGTGGCACGGTTAAGGAAGGTGAGCACACTGTCGTTGAGCAACTTTGAGACGGCATGCGGCAGCCCCGCCATTGCTATCGCAACATTCTTGCGGTCGCCCACCAGTTCCTGATAGGCTGCTGCCACTTCGCGCATAGCAGCTGAAGTACGCACCTCGTCGATGAGGATCAATGCACCCTTGCCCTTTTCGGCAAGTTTGTCGCACAGCAGCGACATTTTCGCTCTGAAACCATACTGCCGGTCAGCCGCTTCCGAGAAAGTGAGGCCAATAGAAAAGCCCAGTACCCCGGCATTCATTCCTGTCAGCTTTCGCTTTTCGTCCTTGAAGTACTGTGAACCATTCAGCTGAAACTGTTCGATGATGGCCTTCGGCATCCCTTCGTGAGCCGTCACACGGGCAACAACGTAACCCTCTTTCTGCGCACGGTCGCTCAACTCCAGCAGCAGAGCGGTCTTGCCCATGCCTCGCTGTCCAAGGAATAGCGTGCAGCGTTCGCGTGAGCCGACTGGTTCTTTCAGTCCCGCCATAAACTTTTCAATAACACCGTCACGCCCGATATACTGCTCCGGACGGTTGCCGAACGTGGGCTGAAACAAGCTCTGAATATTTTCCTGATTACCTCTCTTCATCCCGATTTACTTTGTTTTATTCTTCTTTACTCTCTTTTATTCTTCTTTATTTTCTTTTATTCTTTTCCGACTGCAAAGATACAAAAAATATCGCAAACAGAACCCTTTTTCACAAAATAATTTTCTCTTCAATCTCATTATCAGCCAAATAATCCACGATGTGAAGATAACTCGCAGAAAGAGGGCGAAGTGTGGGTAATGACCGTGTCGATGGCACAGACCTCATTGATGGCATCGAGCTTGGCCTGGTCATAAACGGAACGCTCGTTGGGCCAATAGACATTGGGAGCAAGGGGAGCGTCTGGCTTCTGGAAATGAAAGTTTTTGGAGTTCATGCGGTAGGTGCGGTCGATGGATGTGGCCCCACCCACGCAGAGGATAGTATGCCCACAGGCTTTCACAACTGAATAGTCTGGCAGTGTCATCCAACGCCTGTGTTTGATGGGCTGGAGATTGAAATAGGCCGGGATTGTCATGGTTTCCACGAACGAACAGCAACCAATTGTTGGTCTTCGAGAGACGCTCTCGAGATCGTTTATATAGATTCTCGTAATACCCCGGTTTCTCGAATCCGAAACCACAATCACCGGCAACAATAATCACGGTATCGGTCATGCCGTACTGTATGCAACATTTGTAGACTAGCTGAATGAAGTCACCATGAATGTCGCCACTCACCACAACACTTTTGGCATCGTGGAACTTGTACTTTATGTAATTATTCGTGCTCATAATGATTCTTCGGTTTTATTTTCCGATTCCTTTACCTTCTCCACCAAATAATCATAAAAAGCATCTATATCACTGACATTATGCTCAACATCGTCGACATAGTACTTCGCCTCGTTGTCTGGCGCCATATCCAGCCACCAGGAAAGTTCATTGCCTATATATTTGTCATCTTCAAGCCCGAACATCATATTGAACGCCATGTAAACCGCACCCCATAATGGCGAGATGTAGAATGGGGTGTGCTGCCCCTGGTCATCATCCCAGATCAGTTCAAATGCTTTGTCCAACTTGTCTTCCTTTTCCTGCGCCTTTGTGATGGCCGCAATAAAATCTTTGAATTGTTCTCTTGTGGGTATCATACTATAATTCGTTTGATTGTTCACACTAATAGTATGGAAAAAGCAAAATTGTTACATAGAAAATTTGGGAGAACTATCATCTATATCAATTTGAGAAGGCTCCATACGACCGCGGATGGAAGGTCAAGAAGCCTGATGAGATAGATAATGGAGGCCTCTTTATGTCAGAGATTATCGACTCAGCGCAAACTATCGTTTCTACTTTTCTTCAGAGTATGAACTTAAAGAAGTTCGTGTACGTTTATGATTTTGGTGATGATTGGATACATGACATAACGCTGGAAAAAACGAATGAGTACGATACCATATTACATCCCATCTGTTTGGCCGGGGAAGGTGCCTGTCCTCCAGAGGACTGTGGTGATCCTTGTGGATATGAAAGCATGAAACAACTCCTTGCTGAAGCCCCTGATGATGAAGAAACCCTGTCATACAAGGACTGGATGGGACTTGATAACTACGAGAAGTACAACCCTAGTTATTTTGATATCAACGAGGTGAATATCCGCTTGGGAAGATTGTTGAAGAATATGAGCGAGCGCGAACTGTTGTCTTGAATCAATTATCAAACGATTATGCCACTGCAGATTACTGCACAAGATATCGTGGCACAGTTTAGATTAAAATACCGTCTTGCTCAATTCCGCAATTCATAATACACATCTTTCTTATTCCTAACACACCTATTCTTCATCTGTGGCACTTCAGATGGCAATGATTTGTCAACCATCCTGCATTCAACTATATGATGACAGATTTTTGCATTATACTCCTTGATTATCATGTCAAGTACATCCATCCTCAAATAGAAAAATTGGTCTGTATCATTGAAAAAACGGGCAGATACTAATTCTCCGCCGAGAGAGTACTCCAAGGTGTTTATATCGAATTCCAATCCGATTCTTTTAACTATCTCCTCGTTCAGCAGATAAATCGTAGGATATTGCAGACGTTCCATACTCCAATCGGAAAATGAATACCGTGCCAATAAAGTGGGTAATGTACTATCATAGTTGACATCCTCTTCTGTTTCAAGATGTCTCCAGCCCATCTCACCCATAAACGCATGATCATATGAAATCTCTTCCCGCATCCCAGATTTATCGACATCGTCTTCCTTCATAACAACCGGGACAAGTTGGCTGACGCCTGACATATAAATACTACTAAACTTCTCATCCACCTGCTGCTTAAAGTAACCTCTTAACAAAACCCATTTATTATTTTTCTTTGGCAACATTGTTATAAAAAGTTTTTCCATAAAACCGATGTCGCTGCTGACAATCCACTCCGACAGACGAGAAATATCTTTGACCAATAAACTTTTGCTTACCAAGGTTCTTTTCGTTTCAATTCTTGGGAAAGTAGGGTCTATCTCCACAATATCCGACCTGAATGTGTTTTTATACTCTACTCCAAGTTTACCATTTGTCAACAACCAGCCATATAGTTCCTTAACAGCACTCTTGCCAAGTTTTTCACCATATCCCAATCTTAGATTTTGCCGATAATTGACATTTTTGTTTTCTTTCTCCTGAATCTCCGTATATTTACCTTCATCATACCCATAGTCAAGAACTCTTTTTAACAACATTCCATAAACTTCATCCGGATTCAATACTGCCTTCCTATCCCATCCATCCTCTATTAATGGTCTAATGTTGTATTTGTCATAGTCATAATCAAACAGGGGATAAATGCTATAGTCTTTGACATTGGCGACAGGCCATTGCTCTGATCTGTTTTTATAAAGAACTGACCTGTCAAATGTCATCCCCAAGCGTTGCTCACCATAACTATATAAAGTTTCCAAGTCGTCAAGCAAGAAAACCGGATTTGAAGTGTGTGTTTCCAAATACTTTTCCAACATGAAGATACATTCGTTAACTATGCTAACTTCTTTAGTTCTCAGGCCGACACCCGTAATCACCGACACCACAGCTTCAAAAACAAACGGATCATTATTACAAATAGCCTCGTTACATATTGCCAAACCACATTCTTGATTTGACATAACAAGTAAAAACAACTCGTTTACAAATATTGTCCTAAATTCCCTGTCCACAATCCCGCATAGCAATAGACCAAGAGAAATTTTATCCTCCAGATTATAACGTTCCGCCCAATATTTATCATGGAAAACAGACACCATATTGGACAGGACCCCATAGCCAGCGAACCTGCAATTCCAAAATGCATCCATTTCTTTAACATTCATGCTGTTAAAGAATGGCAAAAATATTCTAAAATGCAACAGATTGTTTTGGAGATACACACGTCCATACAGACAATCACACATCTTCTCCTTCGCATCACTGTTGTCCATATCGTTTGCAATCAGTTTTGCAAATGCCACTCTACCAGATTCCTCATAAGCTATTATGTCCAAATGATCCATCACAGCTATAGCGATATCGGTTTTGGGCATCAATTCAAACCACTCAGTTCCATAGCGCATCGGTACCAAATAAAACAAACTTTTGATAATATCCTCGGCCAGCGTATGTCTGTCGTCGCCGAACAATCGGGAATAGTACTTATCTACAAAACGACAAAATTCATCAGCAGTTTTGTTATCATCCACTATTGCTTTTGCGATATGATAACCCGCGACAAGATCATACGAGAATTGGATTTTCGCTTCGCCTCCGACACAATCCAACATAAAACATAATCCTTCGTTTAGGAAAGATTCCGTTTGATTTTCAAACACTTTTGCGAAATCCTCATAAAAATCCACGCTCCTTTCATTTCTTTCCCATATCATCCGCGCTATTTTATTCAAGCCAACCTCTATCTTATGATGCAACAATCTGTCGTGTTTCCCGTCAATCATAGCGATGGATGTAATCAACTGGTCGCTGTAATCTTTCATGCAAGTGGCCAAAGTGTGATCATTTACATCAAAACTCCCTCTGTTTTTGTTTGTTTCGCAAAATATCTTCAACAACAAAGGGTTTGTGAACAAATTATGAGCCGACAGTGTATTGGGATGTATATTGTATTTGTTAAAGTATTTTGCAACTGCCGTTTGCAAATTTCTTCGTTCTATACCGGGGAGCAGAATCGGGTGATCTGTTTTAGTGTAGTTTTTACATCCATATATGTTTGTAATATACTCTTCTTTTTCTCTGCATGTGGTTATGAGAACCAAATTTTGTCTGTCTCTAATCTTCCTTCTCAATGGAGGCAGCTCATTCATCCATCTTTTCTCGTTGGGAGCGGATTCATTCAATCCATCGATGATAATGGGAAGTCTGCACTGATATATTTCGGCCAAGTAATCAAGAATATCTAAAGCATCACCTATTGCACTTCCTTCTGGCATTTGCAGCAGTTCGAGCAATTTCGATTCACATCCGTTACAATATCTGAATTGTGAGCCGGTTAACAGTATAGCAGGTTTTCCGCGTTTAATCATATTTGTCGCAACAGAACAAGCAAAATGAGTCTTTCCGTGGCCTGCTTCGGAAAAAACCGAGAAGTCCTTGGTCGAGATTCTGTTTAATATGTCTAAAATACTGGTGTTGTTTTTATTGCGATCTGTGGTGATGATGGATTCAAGGCTTGTAACCCTCTCGATCATTTCTGAAACGACATAGCTCAGAGATCCGATATCCTTATTATTATCACGTAATAATCGCAACTCATTGTTAAGCAACTTCACCCTGTCTTGCCTTTTTACCCTGTACTCATCTATGAGCTGTCTTATCTCGTCAGCTTTTTCCAAGATATTATCATCCGACAGATAACTATTCAGTTTATCACACAAGGAATAACGTGTTGTTATATCATCGGCATAAATCTCCTTATACGCTTTTGTCAATCGTGAATAAATCCAGCTCTTCTCATTGAATACAGGTTTTTCTTTGTCTTTTTTCGCCCGGCTGACAACAGCATCTATTCTTTTTATTAGCAACATCCGAGCTTTTTCGTTATCCACAATAGTCAACAATGAATCTTCAAAGTCTGTGGGAGTATGCAGTTCCAAATCAAACTTGTTTTTTAATGTTTCAAGTGTATCTTTGGTGATTTCATCAAGTTGTTGCTTTCCTACATGTTCGCTAAAGTAATAATGAAAAACTCCGTTGTATTTGCCAATATCATCAAGATAAAGCCCATGAAAGACAGCTTTGTGCCAACTCTCAAAACTGCAATCATTCTTTACCGTTGTAAGCCTCTTTATAAGTTTTTCCCATTGGTCTTCCACGAATGCTCCAGGTGTACACACTATCCAAAGCTTAATGTTTGGCTTACGTTTTAATGAGGTCTGAAATCCATCTGCCAACTCGTCAATGTGTGCCGATCCTAACGGTGAATTGCCATCATCATGTGCGCCACGCCAAAACTTACATTGCCATCCTATCACGTCACCAACCTCATACTTCAACCCGGCGTATTCAATTTGTCGGTTCAGCTCAACATAAAATTCAGAACCAGGAGTATTATAGAAATAACTCATCGTACCATAATCACCAAATATATGTTTGGCTATATGATAACAAAACTCCTCGAAACATTTATCGTTGTCCCCTGGCAGTTTTACAAGCTTATTCCAATCAACACTAACGTTCATAACAAGTAGTTATTTCCGGGTAATATGGGCAGCATCCTCTACATAAAGCATATCCATTGCATGAGGTGTTTTTGCAATGATTAGTCTGACTTTGTCTAAACGACTCAAACTTATTAAGCCATATATCGTAGAAATTATATTCTCTTAAATTATATACATCTTTCCCTTGGCTGAACGAACATGGCGAAACATTCATATCGTGATCTACGTAAACAGAGAAAAAGCCTCCTTCACAGCAGTCCACTAATGCCTGATTGACAATATTTCGTGAAAGCAGCATAGGAACAAAGCAGGCATCAAACCCTATTTTAAGTTTTGATGCCCGCTCACCACCTACTGTTTTGATAAATGTATCAAGATTTTCACTCTTCTTTATAACACCTGTGCTTTTTGCCCGACCTGCAGGTTTATATGTTAAAAAAACTATAGCATTCACACTTGCCAGTCGGCGATCAAATATACCATTGGCTATATCAATTGCCTCCCCTATATTATTGGACGACATGACGTAGTGAATATTTGTCTTTATACCATAACCGCATAACATCGCGATTTTCTCTTGCTCAATTTCATTGACAGTGGTTGCCGACAATGCGACAGCACCGACTTTCCCTTGAATGTTCCGACATATACTATCGGTCAAATTAATACCGTTTGTCGTAAAGTTCGGAACAATTCCTTTACTAACAGTTTCATCTATGATATCTATAAAATCAGGATGCTCAAGAGGTTCTCCTCCTCCCAATGCCACTTGAAACACATTGCCATATTCAGGATGATTCATGCTATCAAGCACACGACAATAGTCTTCAACGCTCATCCATTCTTGATTGTTTCCACTATTGCGATAGCAGAAAGAGCATCCCTTGGTACAATGATTTGAGATGGAGATATCCGCCAATTCAGGTACTGGAGCGTAGATGGGATTATCCCGTAAGGTTTTCCCCCATCTCATGGTTACTCCGGTATTGGCATCTGCCACAAAATTATAATCACCAATATACCTCGTCAGCATTAGTATTGCTCAACTTGAGTAGCGCCAAATCCCGGAAGCATGGTGCTGAGCTTCTTATCGTGAATCATTTCTCCACGAATATAATTAAACAAACTCTCCTCGTTCATCAGCAACGGATCGGTATTTTCTCCGTTTTCTTCCAATATCTGCTTGTTGACGCACGTTCCATCATCATCGGCAAACTTCATAAGGTAAGAATATACCTCATGATTATGCAGATAGTTGACGGTGCCGTTCTCAAGCAAATAATCCCTTAAAGCCCGAGCCATTCTCAAAATACCTTTTGTATGCGGGTCTTCCGCTCCACTATAACAATCAATGAATGTGTTCACAATCTCCACATCCATAGTCACAATGTAGCTTACCGAGCTACTGTTTGTCACAAAATCCGTTCTTATTTTCATGATGTTTATGGTTCTAATCTATTAAGTTGACGAATATCTTCAATTTTATCGTATTTTCCGAAAAAAATCTTGTTAATACTATTAGCTATTGGTATTGATTCACCCTCTTATACTCCTCGCTTAGCTCTACCAGTCTCTTGAAAGCCTCAACCCGATCTTCCTTCATCTCCCCCGCCGCGTACAACTTCCTATTATGCTTCAACCAATTCAAATACCGGCCCCGCTCCTCATCGCTATGCTTACTCGGATTCCGTTTATTGGTCTCAATAAACTTCACCACTTCATGGTATTTGTTCAGCCACAATTCATCTTGTGTCATATCGCCCAGCAGTCCTTATAACACGCAGCTTCTATCTCTTCTAAAACCCCAACGTCTCCCCTTCATCCTGTAAACTTCCGACCGACAATTGCACTCTTTATCGTCTCCACAAAACACTTCTATTCAAGACCTACCTCCGACATATGGACGAGGCAGAGACAAATACGATTGTTTGGCATATAAATGTCAATATTATTATGATTTCACAACACCGTCCAGATCTATTTCCACACTAACACTCTTATGTTCAACCGGACAATGTTTCACTCTTAATTTTTCAAAATACAGTTTTGGTTTAACTCCTTTTAATTCGTCAAATTCAAAATCATGTCCATCAAAAATCGCTTCACCTGAGTTTTGTAGAGATTTAATATATTTTGATGTCACGATTTCATTTTTGTCCCCAATCATCGCCAGTTTATTATCAATAACAACATGATTGTTCTCCGAATCAGTTTGGGCATACTTTACATAAGGATAACTGATAATCAGACCCAATTCTTTATATTCTCCATCTTTATAATTCAAGAAATCATTTAATATGGATTTGATTTTTACATAAGATGTGGGGATCTGCAATATAGCCTTCGATTTAACATCTTTAAAGCCTGATTTAACCTCAAGAACAATTAAGTAATGCTCTTCATCTCTGTCAAGAAACAACACGCCGTCACATATCTTTCTTAGTTTTAACAATCCTTTTTCATTAACACGATAAGCGTTTTGCATTTCTTTCAGCAAGTTTGACGATATATAACTGATAGTTCCATTTTTAAAAATAAAACTAACAGTCGCCAATGCGTCAGGATTATCTTGCTTTTCCGACCAAATATAACTATCCCGTTGTTTACCTATATAATCGACGTTATATAAGCTTCTTAATGATAAAACGTCAAACATCTCCCCTGCTCAATTTTTCTAATTCATCTTTAAGAATATCATTTTCTTGTGACAAAATATCAACTGCATTAAAAAAAGTTGATAAAGGTATTCCTTCATTTCCAATTGTCAAGGGCTCTATCTTGGTGCTCCCTTTTTCTGAAACAAAGTAATATGCATTCACGTCTTTCTTTTCAAGATAACATTCTTTATTATGATTATTTCCATCACAAATTATCTGATATCTTTGCGGGCTGTTCGTCCTAATGCTGCCGTATTTCAACAATTGATTAATTCGTTGTAAAAAGTAATCACTATGTGTTGTTATTTGCATAAACACTCCTCTACTTATGCACGCGGCTAGTAAATCAGCTATTGCCATCTGCATTTCTGGATGTAAATGGGCTTCCGGTTCTTCAATACATATAGCCGTATTCCCTATTACTCCACATAATAATAACTGAAGAAGCGGTGTTAATTCCTTGATAGAGGATGCTGCAGCACCCAATGGAATTCTTTGTTGATCTTCTGTAATTAAAAAAAGGCCGTCTTTTTCTGACACCAAATCCCCTTTTATCAAATTGTGAATTTGAGATAAAAAGAATCTTTTATCCTCGCCATCATATGATTTATTCCACAATGCCATGGAATTAATCCTATCATTGTCACGTAAAAATAAATCATAAAGTCCTAATTTACTTGATCCTCTTTGAACAGTATAGTCACCTGTTAACAAAGAAGCTCTTCCTGGCGGTAACAAATACGAACTTTTTATATATAAATTCAAAAGAATATGGCATAATTGATTGCATATCATACGACAAATTGATTTGTCAATATGTTGTTTATATGTTATAGTACGAATTGGCTCACCATTTACATCTACCAAAAACTCAAAAAGTTCGTTATTCTTCTTATTATCTATTCGTGAATATTTGACGATCAATTCATCTTCAGCATCCTCAAAAGCAAATTTTACATCACATTTGAAATCATCAAAATTATATAAATATATAAAAAACTTTTTTACATCATTTTGCAGCCAATCAACCAATTCTGCAGTATGTATAACGAACGAAAACTCTTTTTTATCATTGACATCTGTTCCGATTTTCCCCAGTAAAAAGTCATACATCCTCTCTGATGAAAAAACATAGAACAAATAATATGCCAAGAAATTGACATAGCTTTTCCCTAACCCAGACTCACCTGTAAACAGCATCACAGGTTTTAATTCGATTACTTGTTCTTTTACCGGACCTAATTCTTTGATATTAATAACAACTTTTTTCATTTTATACTACTCCAAGACTTATGCAAAATTACGATTATTTTCAAAATAACTTGTCCTGATCTAAAATATTTTTTCGTTTTTACATCCTACTTCTCAGATGATTGCTCATCAATATCTCACGCTGTTAGAATCTTCTTAATAGTATTCACCATTTCAACCAAAACCTACTCCTGATCTGCTTCCTGTAATCCTGACAACGGTTTCTTTGGATCATTTACTGCTTGGTATTTCAAAATATCACTCTCTTCCAACATTGGTGTAGGTCTTAAAATAAGTGCTAGTATTTTTGTACCCTCAATATTTGCTTTGTTGAGGATTGGCTGTAATTCTTCGTTGGCAATAAAATCTGAAGCAATGAAGTCTGGAGAAACTAATGTGAAACACCGCACCATGCAAAACCTTTATCTCATTGTTTGCCAAATCGTCAGAATGAGATGGTACAATTGAGTACTTCAAATTTTCCCTTCGTTTGTGTTATCGTTCTCGTTATGAATACCACTGCTCCAAGCATAGTGTCGTTTTCTCTTCACAGAGCCTTCTGCTCCCCTCGCATACTGGCTCCCTAACGGTCACCCACATGCTTTGGCTTCCCTTTTGGGAAAGCCTGACTCATAATCACAGCTAATTTCTCCAACCGTTTTCCGTACAAATCCATATTCATCTCATCCTCAAACAATCCAAACACTGCATAATTGAACAGTTCTGAATAGAAGATGAGAATAGCGGGCAAATAAGCATAGTAGTGTTCCCACAACCCTGCAATATCATCCGGCATTACGAACATAAAGTTGCAATTCATTGCTCCTGTCTTGTTCCAAGGACGGGTCGTAACTGGATGAATTGCTCTATTAGAGAGATTTACTATTGAGCCCGGATTATCCTTATCGTAGATACACTCGTATATAAACTCCCCAGTAATAGGTTTCGTCATTCTCATCCTATCCGTAGCTTTCAGCAATTCTTTCAGTTCATTCTCCTTCATGCTTGCCGGGTCATAATCATCCTTCTCAATGAACTTGTCATAGAATTCATCATCCAGCAATATCCTGAGTAGGATTTTCAGATTATCCACCAACGGTCGCCTCAGTAGAGCATACGAAACCACAAGCCTCATCTTTTTTGAGCACTCCAGCGATTCCTGCATAAAATAGCAGAAATCCATCAGCAGCCCAAGTATCAGTTGCTTCCTCAGCAGCTTGTAGAAATCTTCCTCTTTATACTTCTTTAAGAAGTCCCAAATATCACCACACTCCACGAACTTGTTTTTCTCTTCTTCAGTCATGGGAGCATGTGATACCCGCAGGAATTGATAGTCTTTTCCAACGACAAACTCCTCGATTTGCCTGACAAGCTCAAAGCAAGCCTTATGGACGCCATGGTACTCTTTGGGCAGGTAATAAAACTCCATTGGTATAAAAAACGATTCTTATCCGACAATGCCCTAATCATCTTTCACGGTAACATACGGATTCACATTGTGCATTTTCCACACATCCCTATCCCGCATAAAGAAGACGCCAGGAACGTCAGCGACTTTTGAGAATGGCAGCCCATCAGTATCCCTCACACTTTTACGATACTTCAAATCCACAGAACACAGATAGGTATTCTTTTCCGTTTTTTTGCACAACAAGAAATCAGGAATGTCATCTTTTGCGTCTTTGCCAAAGTGGAAATTCTTCACCGTCCGTATTTCTTTCATAGTTACAGATGGCCTTATCTTGAACGCCTCCAGCCATTTCCTCGCCAGTTCAGAACATAACTCTCCATTGATTATCTCGTCCAGATGATTTCGCAGATAGATGACCACTGTGCCCAAAGTATTTGCGTCCTCTGGCTCTTTCAGTAGGCCTGACAGTTCTGTAGCAACTATTCTAGAACTAATTCCGCAGAGATATATCTGGGCAGCCCACTTTGATGGCAATCCGTATGCAGCTGAGAGGCTCATTTCTTCATAGCACTCTTTGAACCGCTCATCCTCTTCATCACTGAATCTGCTGACCAACGCGTTCATCAACCATGACACAGTATTTCCGTAGTAATCTTGGGTGAGGCTTATCTCGTTATAGCCCATTGTTCGACCGGCAATCCAGTCCTGCCGTATATGGTCCAAAACGTCAATTTCAGGCACTTCAATCCTTTCAGAAGGAATATCCTGCGCTATTTGGTCAAACTGATAGAAGAAATACAACTTATCATCCAATGTCCGCTGCGAATCAAGGTATTCGTCCGCTATCCGCATTAGTTCAAACACCTTCTCATCCAAATACAAAGCCGCTTTCAGCGGAATTCCCGAAGAGGCAAATGCCTGGGGCATCAGGTCGCCTCTTACAATCTTTCTCACACCATGCACTCTAGCTTTGATGATTGCAAGGTGTTTTGCCCGCAATGCTTCGTCTTCCTCTTGTATGACAGCCAGCGAGTCCTTGAAGTGTTCATCCACCCATTCTGCTTCGTCCTTCTCATTCTCTCTGTATGCCGCGTCAAGTGTCAACAATGAATCATCTATCAACTCAAAGAACGCATTCCACGTCAAGTCTCCTTCTTCTTGTCGTAACTCCTCAAAATGGTTCTCGGTAATGATTTCAAGCAGATGATTAAAATCCATCCCAGTCCTCTGCTGAATATCGCACAGTTTTTTCAAGTAAGCATATACGCCACTCACCGCCTTGTCCGTTGCGATGATGTCTAGATACAATCCTGCTTGGTAACGGGCTTTACTTTCGCTCTTGGTAAAATCACACACAAAGAGTATCTTACCTTCTGTATCAATATACGAGCGTCCAGCCCTTCCAGCTATATTCCAAAAATCATTTGTACTGAGGTATGTATTCTGCCCTATTACGACATTCAACACTATCACAGTTGAAACGCCCAAGTTTACACCCTGTGCTAAGGTATTTGTTGCATAGATAAACCGTGCCTTACCTTTTCGTAGCAAGCGTTCCATGTATCGCCTTACGTCTGCTTTCAACTTGGCACTATGGCACAAGATTCCCTTCTTCGCCAGTTTCACATATTCCTGATCTTCTTCCGTCTCTTCACAAACCAACTGAAATCGTATCCAATCTATATCATCCTCATCCCAGTCAACGTCAGCCACTTCCTCCAACAGACCATACATAGTCCTGGCATTCGACAAAACCCAGTCTTTCCTAGGAACATAAATCAACACGGAGCCAAGTTCCGAAAGTTTAAGGGCAGCCTCAGCTACAGCTTGTTTCTTGTCACCATTTGTTTTTACGAAACCGCTGTTGAAACACTTCACCTCACCCTTCCACTCAATATCTATTCTGTTACCCCTGTAGCACATCAAACCTAATCTTTGTGAAGATGGTCTCCATGTGTCATGTACAACATTGTCAGTCTTTCCTGACAACCATTGCGATATATCACTGGCATTGGGTAATACGGCAGAAAGCAACAGAAACTTGCCGCCATTCACCTTAACTGTCCTGCGGAGTTCCTCAGTAAACATCTCGTTGGCAATCTCTCTCGGGCGAGAACCAATCAAATGGCCTTCGTCCATAACTACCAGTTTGATGCTACTCAACTCCTCATCGTTGATTCTTAGAATAGCCTTCGCTTTTTCAGGAGTTGCAATAATCACCCTTGCATTTTCCATCTCGCTCCTGTCCAAGGCGGTTATCTGGGCCCCGCCATACAGATGAGTAACATAGAAACCTATGGGGTTGAATGTACCAGATAGCGTCTCTTCCACCTCAAATGCCAAAGAACGGAATGGGGCGATATATAGAACCTTTGATGTTGTATCCCTCAACAGCGACTGAAGTATCACAATCTCTGCAATTCTAGTCTTTCCACTACTGGTTGGCAGACTCACAACAGAACTCTCTTCCTTCAGAACCTGCGCCAGCGACTTACGCTGGCTCACAAACAACTCTGTTATCGGGGCTTTCTTGAAGGCCTGAGAGTGGATATATTGCTCCAGTTTTTCCTTCGCACTGGCATCCCAGTCCTTTGCTGGCATACCCAACCATTCCCAAACTTCTTTCCAACCGTTGTCATCTACAGTAAAAAGTGGATGGTCGTGAAGGTTCTTCCATAGTGAACTCTCATTAAAGCCGTCAAACACAATGCGTAACAACCTGAATATCCACCACGTACCTGCATTTTCTTCCAAAAGGGCCAGTTCCGTGGAATCTTTCAATATTTCTGCTGCTTCGTCCAGGTATTGCTGATTGCCATAGTAGAAATAATTCAGCACCAACGAAAAAGCCCTGGCCATCAGTATATCAAATGGTGTTATGTCTTCTTCAACATCATCTTCCGTCAACAGAATATCTTTTATTTCACTTTCAAGAGCACCAAAACGTCTGTTCAGAAATGCGAAAACCATTTGGCTTATGCGCCCCTCGTATCTACCTTTTGAAATGGAGACAAATGCCTTGGAGTACTGACATGCACAATAATAAGCCAAGCCACACACCATCAGATTAAATCCACGCGACTCATCTTCCGTCTGACTGTTTGCATAGTTGTACTCTATAAGCAGAGCTCCCCTGTTGAAGTATTCCGCAGCCGCTTCCCGTCGCCCATTGTTATAGTAGGTACATGCCACTTCCAGACAGAGATAAGCCATATTCTCAGTCCTGAAGGTTAATCTCTGGTCAAATAGAGGGAAGTTCTTCTCATCTTCGTGTACACCATAGAGTATATACCTTGCATTGGCTTGTGCCTGCAAGGTATTGTAAGTGGTGTACCGCTCCAACCTCTCCGCTATTTTCTCTATCTGCTGTAACGACGGCATACCTGTTTACAGAGTTTTTATGATGTCTTCAGCTTTCTTGAAAGCCTCATCCACTACTTGCACGGGATTATCAATACCCAACGAAATCATCACTAATTGCGGATTCGTTGTATTCAAGTGTTTCTCAACCTGTTTTGTGGTATCTTGTCCCTCTATTGCGTCCGATTTTGTGCTAATGAGAAAGCCTACGTTTGTTACAGGCACCGACCCATCCTCAATTTTCTGGTGCAATTCAGTAATGTTGTCAGCCAAGTCAGTTTCACCCCTGTCATCAAGAACATTAGCCACAAACTCCAACGAGGCAGGAAGTCTCTTTGCCCCTTGCAGGTTCCCAATAATATCATCCACGACCTTTTTACTGGGTGTACTTCTGAATTTACATTCCCCATATATCACCTCAGAGAACAGGTCGCTTGTGTTAAACATCAGCACATCATCTCCTTTCATGGCTGAATCCACATTCGTATTGTATTGAAGTTTGTGTACAATTGGTTCAAAGCCTCTGCTCTCCTTTAGATACTCTATCAACACTATCTCGCCCAGATTTCCCTTCTTAGTATTTTCCGCCTTGGGCAAAAGTTTCATTTTGTCGATATAGTTATCTAATTCGTGCTTTTTAAGAATGGCGCGTTTACGAGCAATAACCTTTTTGCTGTGGTTATGAACATGATAATCCACTATCCATCGCGATAGAGCATTGATGGCAGTATCCCGTGTTCCATCTATCTCTTCCATCTTGCGGTGCTTCTTGTTCCCTGAAGCAGGCAAGTCGGTACTCTTCAACCACACACCATAAATATGCGGTGTTGCGGGGTGTACCCCTATCAACTTCTCTTGTTCAGTCTTCGTCATAATATTTATGCATCATGATCCCTTCCACTGTCACCTCAATCCAAATCCAACTTATGCATGACTGCCTTCTTGGCTACTGCCCCTCCAAGTTCTATAATCCTTGTGAAAGCATGTTCATGAAATGCGTCTTGGAACTTCTCCAGTATATTCTCCTTAGTCAGTTCGTCACGTATTTCATGAGCCTCATTCATTGCTGTCCACTAAAAAACCGATATAGTTCCTTGAAATAGTAGTAAAATCCGTTAATCCCAGAGATTTTGAAATTAAACGGATTTGAATTTATCTTTGCCGAAAACATTCGGCTGATGAACAAAGACAAGTACGTTTTCTCTCAAATCACTTCGCTCCTTGACAGAAGTCTGTTCAACGACTAAGTCTGCAAGCATCATGGCGACAAGTACAACACGACATGCGGCTTGAACGCTCGACCTACGAAGTCCTTAAGATACTTAGCATCTCGCTAATAGACAAAACACCACTTAGAGACCTCTTCAATAAAACTGATTACTACAATGTCAAAGAACAAATCGATAATAATACACCGTTATTATTTATAAGTTAAACATTCCATTTTTAATCGTCCAAATTTTTAGTGGACACTAATGATTTGCAATTATTATACTTTTTATATCTTTGTCTTGTAATAAACCATCTTGTTTTCTTCATCAAACAATGATGGTAATGCGTTTATAAACAACTTCGTCACAGTAGATTTGATGTCTTCTTCAGAAACCATATCATATTTAGGATACAACGCTTTGATTGCCATCAATCTATCAATAACATTCCCCCAATTATATTGTAATTCCAATAACTCGCTTTTCAAATAACCTATTAAATTATTTGAAAAATTAATATTTTGTTGTTTTTGTATATAGATTGCTCTTATAATATTAGCCTCTACTGTAGGATTATGTTTTTTATACATCGGTCTTCTTTGTATAATATCCAGCTCTCTGTTTTCAATAAAATCATTATAGTATCTGATATTATACATAAACTTGGGGACACTGACAACCAAGGCATCATAGTTATAAAAACACCCTTTTGCTATACTATGTAATTTATCATTGTCATTAAGCTTAACCAATTTTTTTGCAAATGCCCAGTTATTAGCCACACTCCAAATATCAACATCTAAATTGTTTAACTTAAGTTTAACACCTCCCATTTTGTTGATAGACCCTGTATATTCGTTGCTCTTTAGAATGTTCTTGAGGGTTTCTGGAGAAACATCAACCATTATATCAACATCACGACTATCCCTATCATTAAACACATCTCTAACAAACCCCCCAATTATATAGGCACATCCATTAGATAGGACATCATAGATAATACCACGCAAAACTGGTTCACAATTAAGTAAATCATTAAATTTGTTTTTTAAGTTTTCGTGAATTATCTTGTCAACATCCATCATCATAGTTTTATTCCCTTTAATTCCTGATACAACGATATAACATGTCTGTCGGTCATTCCAGATATATAATCAACTATCAATCTTAACCGGTTATACTTGTCATTAGGGTATTTCGTGTAATTTTCATATATCGTTTTGAAATTAGAAGAAATAATATTATATAACCTTGATTCATAAGTATTACCTTCTGCTCTAAAATCAGAACTTTCCGATGCATTTACAAAGATTTGCAACAATCCTTCTATAGCCTCTTTCCCAGCCAATTCTTTTTTTAATATCGATTTACTCTTGAAAATCCTTCCTGTAAGTTTTTTATAAGCTTCTCTTATATCCGATGCTGCAGATTCTTTAATGATTTCATTTTCAAGTTTGCCTTCCATTATCAAGTCATACTTCTGCTTAAAAGTGTCTATCACGGATTCAATCATTATCTTTTGTGTTTCAATACGAAACTTCTGAATTATGATGGAATCTCTGTTAGCTGTGTCCTTGGCAATATCTTTCTCTAATTTGTCCAAAAAATCTAAAACTCTGTCTTTATTGTCAGTCAACTTTGATTCAAACACCTCTCTGACATCATCTATGCGAATAATATCCAATTTTATTCCATCTTCAATATCTGCAGCACTATAAGCAATATCATCGGCCGCTTCCATCAAATATACAACCGGGCTTCTTCTATGATTTAACTGCAAATGATCATTAATTGCTTTGTATTTTTCGGTTTCAGAAACAAAATAACCAAATTTCTTTTTGGCGATCTCAACAAAAGGATCTTTATTGCCTTCAAGCGCATCAGACGGGTATTTGACCACGGAAGCTAATGTTGAATATGTCAGATTGTAGCTAAACTCATCACCAAAATAATACAATCTTGATAATATACGAAATGTTTGGACGTTTCCGTCGAAATTAGTAAAATCGGCTTTTTCAATATCATTTAGACCATTAGGGTTTGATGCAAAATATTTATCAAAAAAGCTTTTTATTGCTACTTCCCCAAAGTGACCAAATGGCGGGTTTCCCAAATCATGTACCAAACCAGAGACCCTCAACAATGAACTCAAACAGCCCTTTTGATCTTGTGTGATGTCTTTTTTATCAAGCAACCATTTTTCGATACTTTGTCCAATAGAACCACCAATATACGAAACTTCCAGCGAATGGGTTAAACGTGTCCTTATGTAGTCATTCGATTCTAGCGGAAACACTTGGGTTTTATCCTGTAATCTTCTTATAGGAGCACTTGAAATCAATCTGCCATAATCACTCTCAAACGGATTTCTTCCATCTACCACTATAGTAGGAGATTTCTCACGAAATCGCTTATCGCCCAATAACAATTCCCATTTCTTTTTGTTATCCATAAAACTATTTTTAAGACATGTATTATTTTATATTGTGCACTATAGGATACCCATATTCACTTTAATATCACTAGTGCTTACACATCACCTCTTCTCCCACAATATTTTTATCTAAGTTGTGATAAACATGAAATATGTCTATTATCAATCATCATGTTCCATCGCACGATGAAAATCGTAATAGTTCTCATTATCCATGCCTTCACAATACTATTTATCGATTGTGCTAATGGATACCCACTAATTATCCACAAACTTTTAACACATCCTCATCTTTCATCGCCTCCCACTTTCCCTCCTTCATCTCCAATATCACCGACCCACTCTCCAATGCCTTCACCGTATGCCATTGGCCTTTTGGAACGTTCAGAGCCACTATCGGACCGTTGGGCGAGAGTTCTATTCGCTCAGTGCATATATGTTTCGGTTCGTCATAATATTCCCATACAAGCCTTCCACGCAAGCAAACAACTGTTTCTGATGACTTAGTGTGACGATGTATTGGAATAGGTGAACCAGGCTCTATGGCATTCAGCATGCGCTGAGATTTATCTTCAGATGAGTTGCGGAGATCATAATTCATTCGCAAACGAGGCGAGCTTTTGGCTTGCCTCGTTAAATCATCTAACAATTCTTGTGTTATTTTCATGATTAGAATTTACGTAATACAATTTCGAATGCCTCAGCATAATTCAGTTGGAACTGACTGCCACGGTACGCTGCCAGGCCGGTGATGTATGCCTCTGAGCGAGGATGCGGATAAGGTCTCATCACCCCACGATACATACCCAAAGCTTTCACCTTTGCCTGCACTCCATCTGGCCCAACCTCTACATAGCAGTTAGGCGTGAACAGCTTCATGGCGCTATTAATTGCCCACTCTGTGCAGCTGGGCACCTCCATATACCAGAACTCCTTCAGCGGCTTCACCTCCGGCCTGCGCTGAGCCAAACGGATTGCCTCCTGACATGCCATCGAGGTCTGCAGATGGTCATTATTCGTATCTGCAGGATGATGGGTAATTACAATATCAGGTTGTGATTCCTTAATAGCTGCTTCAATATGCTGCACTAGGTGAAGATGAGGCACTGTGTTCATCTCGATATTCGGGAAAGAACCCTCATATTCTTTATTCACACCGATGTATGCCAAAGCAGCATGAGTGTCATCATCCAATTCTTTATCATCAGGACGAAAAGCACGGGCTTTTGCTTCTGTGCACATAATGCACACATCCACCACATCGCCTTGCTTCGTCCACTTATAAATAGATGCACCGCAACCTAACACCTCATCATCAGGATGAGCCACCACTATTAAATATTTCATACTCAATTACAATTTAATTGATAATTCTTCGCTTGTTCTAAACGGCCAAATAGCCTTAAAGACCAAGTAAGTTTTATTACTCTTTCCAAAGACAATTCTAATCACATAGTAGCCACATTTAACCATCCATTTCGGGAACCAAAGCACATGCTTAGCTCGTCCCTCAGATTTCTCCTTTGCTATCAAATCGTTGATGTCAAGCAATTCCTTGTCTTTGATGACATGAATGGTATTGTTTACATCTTTATCTACCCAATTAACCATTGCGGACACTGCACCATTAATATTCAAAACCTCAAACTGTTGACCTCCACCAATTAGATAAGCCCAGTCTGGGTATTTTAAGTAATAACGCTTTTCAATATCGCGTTTTACGTCCTCAGTATATACAGGTGAGAAGCGGTAGATATTCCAAACTTTGCATATCTCTTTCAGACGACCTTCAGCCATAGCTTTGCTCTTTCCATAATTTGAGATTGGGTTCAGTTCGGTTTCAGCTGTTATCAATCCTTTTACCATGCCTATGGCATCCACAGTGCTAATGAACAACACCGGCACATTATGTTTAGCACATGCCTCAAATAGATTCTCAGCACAATCCACATTCACCTTTTTGAAGGCTTCCCAAGAGACATCTGCAACACCTGCAGTATGAGCTAAAGCGGCAAGGTGTATGACTCTGTCTATCTTTTTGTCATCAAACAACTGCATCACGCCTTCTTTTGATGACAAATCCAAAATAATCTGTGTGAGTCCTTGTTGCTTAATGTCTTTTGCTATTCGGTCAACACCTATGACATTATGTCCCTTTTCAAGCAGGCCCTTAACCACATACCCGCCAATCATTCCGGCAGATCCCGTAACAAGAATATTCATATCGTTATTGATTCATCGTTTGATTCGCATCCTCAACTAGTTCATTGAGAATCCACTTGCATTCTTTCCCAACTAAGGCATAGCAGATACAGATAACTGTATAGATAATCATCTTCAGGTCATACCAAAGACCAGCTTTCTGCACGTATGTATATTCCAGCTCACGCCGTGTTGGATACACCTTTTCCATATACACCTTTTCATCAGTATACTGATCGCCATATATATAGTCATACAGCGCAGCTGGGCCACTCAAACCCACGGGTACCTTGGCCGCGTCGTTCCACTTTCCGTAGCGGAACATATCAAACTGATCCTCAGCTACAGGACGCGGTCCAACTATGGACATTGTTCCATTGAGGATGTTGATTAACTGAGGCAACTCGTCAATCTTAGCCTTACGAATGAAATGTCCAAAGGGGAATATGCGATCTTCTTCAGGACGCAAACTTGCTTCAGCACCCTTTTTAGGCGCTTTCAGAACTCGCATTGATCTAAACTTATACATCCTAAATGGCTTATTGCCCTTACCAATGCGGTTTGCTTTATAAAAGATTGGACCCCAATCGCTAACGAGTATACCAACAGCCGTTAGAATGAATATTGGAGACAATACCGTTATTGCCAAAAGTGAACAGATAAAATCAAACAACCTTTTAATGAACGAATACATATAAACAAACCGATTATGCTACATCAAAGTCTATTAGTTCAAACAGAATATTATCTTTTGTCACTTCGGGCAATGTGCCGTCAGTTAAGTCACGGAAGATGAGATTGAAGGGTGAATGTTCCACGAACTTGGGGACACCACAGTAAACGCCTTTGCTTAGATCCGCACCGTAGCCAATATAAAGGTTAAAAGGACGTCCATGAAGTTTCTTTAAAGATACCAAGCTATCTTTATCATGATAGACAAGTTTCTTGAATCCGGGCTTGATAGGACTTACGATCATTTCTCCATTCTTAAAGTACTCCATAGAAGGATTCTTCAAGCGCCAGTCCATAATTTCCTTATTCCAATAACGGGTATAGGTATAGTCAGTACGCTGGTAGATGTTCTGTCCCACACCAATCTTGAAAGTGAGTGGCCCAATCAGTTTAAACTTCAAGTGTTTCAAGAAACCGTGAGTGCTTTGGGCGTTAGCCACACCAATCACGAACTTATAACCATTCTCTGCTGCATACTCGTATGTTTTCTCTGCCAGGATGGTAAAGAGTCGCTTTCCCCTATGTTCGGGATGTGTAGCTGTATTCAAAGATAATACACCCAAAGTCTTTTTGCCCTCTATATTCATATAAATGGGCATGGTCACATAGTGTGCAGCCAACACATCATCCATATAGGCATTGAAGCCCACAATTTCCCCTACTGGGTTGTCAGCATACTGCCAACGCATGTACTCTAGATTGAATTTCTCTGCATGACCCTCAAATGCTAAACGCATTAATTCAAGAATCTCTTGAAGAGAAGCCTCATCAACCTTTACTTGTTCTATTCGGTAATCCATTAATCCTTCAACTTGATAGAGTCAACAGAACTCTTGATATGACCCTTAGATGATGCGCCAAAAACGACAGACTGAACGTTCAGGTCATTGACATAGTCAAATGACTGCTTCGGTGTGATACTACCAGAAGCAAGCACGTTCATAGCCATCAGCTGATATTTGCTGGGATCATTTGCAGCAATCACTCTTTCGTACTCTTCCTTGGAAGGATACATATTAAATCCAGCCGCATTGATACTTGAACAGATACAAACCTGATCAATGCCCCATTGTTCCAACTTGTTCTTCAAATACGGCATATTCAGCGTGATGAAGCCAGGAATCACTTTATGCTTCTTCCAAATATACTCACAATAGTGCTCAAACACCTCCTTGATGTCATAACCCAAAAGCAGGTCTGTTATTACGTTTTGGAGGAACAGAACCTTCACATCAAGGCCCTTGAACATCTTATACTCCACATCAATGAGCATTTCCATCATCCTCATGGCATCCTTTGTAAACACTGCCGTTGCGCCCTTGCCAATCATGCTCAGCACGCCACCGACAGAGTTACCCTTAAAGAGGACTTCGCTAATGGCAGGAACAATACCCAGTTCGTTCACCATATCAGCATACTTATGAGGATATGGAATGCTTGGATACCAAGTCAAATTCCCATATTTGGCCTTATTCTCACGGAAGTAATCTGTAATCTCTATGGCTTTCTGATTGCTATTGAGCATAATGGCACTTACGCCACAATCAATAGCATCATCGTAAACCTTCAATATATTCTCAAGATGGCTGAAGTACTGTGACAATTCCTCTGCCTTCTCCTGTGAACGGTGATTAATACCAAAAAACTGGTTGTCACCAAATACAACTTTATCTATTCTTTCCATGTCGCATCCTCCTATCTTTTATCATTTTCAAAAATACCATGAATCAATTCCTGAGAGTCAGCGGCCTCCCTGAACGAACATCCTTCAGCTTTCTTATTCTCCAAGATAGCATCTGCAAAGGTGTAGAGCTGATTTGTAAAGCCAACACCTCTTACATAGTAGGCAGCTTTCACCGGTATCATGTTCATAGGTACCGTAGTCCACCCCTTCTGCAGTCCCAATTCGGTATTGTCTTCACGCAGGAACACCTTATACCCATAAAAGTCTGCTAGGATTTTGCCCTTATCACCCATGACCTCAATCTTCATCATCGGTTTCCTGTAGGTAAAGTCACTCCAGTCAACATGTAATGACACATTTACACCATTCGGATAACCAATTTCTGCAGAACAGACATCTTCTACACTGTTGTTGTAAATATAGTCCAGTACAGAACCATAGAGCTTTTCAGGTTTTCCAAAGAAGTACTCCATCAGATCAATGATATGTGCACCCATCTCATAGGTAGCTCCACCACCGTTCTCACGCTTTGAACGCCAGCCCTCTTTCTTCTGAGGTGCAGTGATTGTTGCGCTATAGAACTGTGCATTCACGTGAGCAACCTTACCTATTAAACCCTTCTGCATGTAATCCTTTACCGTATTCCAAACAGGATCGAACCGGTTTACATAACCCACCTGGTTAACTATACCTTTAGCCTCGAACATATCTGCAAGTTCGTATGCTAACTTAGGATCTGTGGTGAACGGCTTCTCACAGAAAACGGCAATGCCTTTTTCACAAGCCAGTTTGCAGACCGGGTGATGCAGGAAAGATGGCGTGCAAACGATGATACCATCTACCAATCCGCTATTGATGAGGTCCTTGTAGTCCTCAAACATTTTCACTCCCGGCAAATACTTTTTAATCATGTTGAGCATAGTGCTCGACGTGTCAGCTATGGCCGTCATCTCCACTGCCGGATGCGTGTTGATGATGCTGTAATGGGTTAGACCCATACGGCCAAAACCGATAATTCCTATTCTTACTTTTTCCATTATATAGTATTTTTCAATTCACTAGAAAACAAAATTGCAATCGCTATCTTTCAACAGAGGAGCATTAGCATCTTTCTCAGAAAGGACTGGCTCTGCTTCTTCCAAACCTAAAGCCTTCCAATCCACATTAATATCCGGGTCGTTCCAACGGATATTTCTGTCACATTCTTTACTATAAAGATTATCGCATTTGTAGCAGAATTCCACATCATCTGTCAAAGTTAGAAAAGCATGGCCAAAGCCTTGTGGAAGATAGAACTGACGCTTATTCTCAGCAGACAACTCTACTGCAGCCCACTGGCCGTAGGTAGGTGAACCCTTTCGGATATCAACAGCCACATCCACAACTGCTCCACGAACAACGCGAACCAACTTGGCCTGAGCCATAGGGTTCTGCTGGTAGTGAATACCACGGATTGTTCCCCTCTTGGCCGTAAAGCTCTGATTATCCTGCACGAAGTTCACGTTGATTCCAACATCTTCCATGTTCTTCTGTGACCAAGATTCCATGAACCAGCCACGGTGATCACCAAAGCACTGAGGTTCTAGTATCACTACCCCAGGAAGTTTTGTTTCAATCTTTTTGTATGCCATTATTCCCAGTCTAAAGTTTTAACCCAGTTAGCTGTAGCCAAAACGGCCTCCTTGAAATCCCATTTAGGCTGATATCCCGTATCGCGATACAACTTAGTTACATCCACACTGGTATAGTCCACATGGAAATCCTCCTTATATGTTCCTAAACGTATTTCAACGTCAGGTGCCAGAATGTCGCGAACCTCACCTACGATATCTTTCAACGGACGGCGACGGTCACTACCAATGTAATATACAGAATCTATCTTACCCTTTTCACCAGCAAGTACCAGACCAGCAATTGTATCCTCTATATAGTTCCAGTCATACAGATGGATTCCCTCCGTAAGGTCAAGAGCTTCTCCACGAAGCAACTTATGGACAAAAAGGTTCGTAGAACGGTGAGAACGATCACCTACTCCAAATGTATTTGCAAAGGCCACACAAAGGAAAGGAACACCCTTTTGAGCTGCAGTTGCATGTGCCATTACACGGGCTGCTTGCTTGGCAGCACCATACACATTGCAATGTGCTCCAGCATTATGTGAAAGCGTCTCATGTTCACTAATCATATACTCAGAAAAAGAAGTACTGAACAAGAATCTCTTGCATCCCATCTTTCCGGCCTCTGCCACTGCATCACAGATGGGTTTGATATTTTGGATCTGTGCAGCATAGTCATTGGTAGCCTTACCGTAACCACCCCAAGACAGATAATAGAATATATCCATATCTCTGGTCTGGGTTAATTCTGAAAGATGGTCAAAGTCCTCAAAAAAGGCCTTAACCAACTCAAAGTTAGGATACTTTGTGAACTCTCCCATATTCTCAGGATCTGGCACAAAGGCTATAACATGTGCGCCTTCCTCTAAATAATGCCTAAGCAGGTGCTGGCCAATAAAGCCTGAAGCACCAGTCATTGCAATTGTCTTCATATAATTCAATTTATTTGATAATTCTAAATGTATCAGCATCAACCTCGCGCTTCTTTTCCTCAATCACCTGAAGCAAATACTGCCCATATTGGTTCTTTTTCATGGGTTCAGCAAGTTCACGCATACGTACCTCAGAAATCCATCCCTTACGGTAGGCTATGGCCTCCAAGCATGCGACCTTCAAGCCCTGACGTTTTTCAATAACCTCAACAAATGTAGAGGCCTCAGAAAGAGAATCATGTGTACCGGTATCTAACCATGCAAAACCACGGCTAAACACCTGAACCTTCAATTCACCATCTTTCAGAAATTCTTGGTTGACGGTGGTAATCTCCAACTCACCACGAGCAGATGGCTTGATATGTTTAGCCACATCAACAACCTTGTTAGGATAGAAATAAAGACCTACAACAGCATAGTTGCTCTTAGGCTCCTTTGGTTTCTCTTCAATGCTCAAGCAATTGCCGTGAGCATCAAACTCCGCCACGCCATAGCGCTCAGGGTCATTAACCCAATAACCAAATACAGTCGCTTTTCCATTTTGTTCTGCATCAACAACAGCCTCGTGCAATTTGCCAGTAAAGCCACTACCATAAAAAATGTTGTCACCCAGAACCAAGCAAGCACTATCATCGCCAATGAACTTCTCTCCAATAATAAAAGCTTGCGCCAATCCGTCAGGTGATGGCTGCTCTGCATACTCAAAGTGTACACCGTAGTCAGAGCCATCCCCTAATAGTCGCTTGAAGCCTGGAAGATCGTATGGAGTAGAGATAATAAGGATATCCCTAATACCCGCCAGCATCAATGCACTGATGGGGTAATAAACCATTGGTTTATCGTAAATCGGGAGCAGTTGCTTGCTCACACCCTTTGTAATTGGGTAAAGTCTGGTGCCGGAACCTCCAGCAAGTACTATTCCTTTCATAAATATGTTATTTATAATATTTATCTATACACTTGTCGATGCAGTCTTTATATATATCAGAAATACGCTTCCAGTTGTATCTTCTCAAGGCAATCTCATTCAAATCTTTCTTGAGTTGACTGAGTGTAGTTTCGTTCATCTTCATAAGAATCTCCACCAATTCGGGTACAGACTCAAAATAAACAGACTTATGCTCAGTTGTTTCAAGATTCGTCGGAACTTTGAAGCATACAACAGGTAATCCCAAATACATAGCCTCTACAAGAGAGGGTGCAGTTCCACACATTGAATGAGTATGCAGATAAAGGGCAGCATTACTGCGGATGGTATTCAACTCTATTTGATCATAGATAGCATTAAGAAGTATAATATTTGGATACTTCCTCGCATTCTCAGCATACAACTTTTGACCATATTCCGATTTCTGCCAATTGGAAACAATCACCACCTTGCGGCCAGGAACCTGCTTGTAGGCATCTATGACCATGTGGATATTCATATCCTCCTGAGCACGAGATACAGTGACATCATACTCTCCACTCAAGAATGGATATTTCTCCAGCATCTCTGGAGTGATAGGCTCTGCAACTGCATGGTCTCCGCCATATTCTGCCAACAGCGCCTTAACATGATGTTTCTTTTCAAACAATTCAACATTGGCGGCATTATCAATAATGACATAGTCAGCATAGTGGGCCTGTATACCTTCCATCCATTTTTTTATGGCAACTTCTATTTTGCCAAACATCTTTGCTCCTCTAACCTTTTCGGTTTCTTTTCCACCAATGGCATTCAACACAATAGGTTTGCGGAAAAGAACCTTTAACCACAAAGCAGGGGGGCAACTACATCCCAACACAACCAACACGTCGTGTTTGAAAAGTGACCGCAGTATTGTAAAGCCATCATAAAATATGGACTGCCAGCCATTGGCTCTCCATTTCGTATAGATAAGAGTGGTATTTCTATACACTTTTAACTGCTTCTCTTTAGGCGTTTTTGAGCAATAGCAGTACAAGTCGTAATCCTCATTGAGATCACGTGCCAAATACTCCGCTAAGGTCTCAATACCACCGTAATGAGCGGGAATACCATTTGTTCCTATTAAAACTACTTTCTTCATGCTCGTCGTTTAATCCAAATAGCCTTGATAATAGTTCTCAATATACTCCTTCAGTGATACCTTCCAGTCACGCATGGCATTCACACCACGTATATTCAATTTTCTCGTCCAAAGACGCTCACATGCAGGACGATCAGCAAAGTACTCCTTAGCGAAATACTCTGATGTCACCACATTAATCTTGATCTCATCCTGTTTGCCAAGAATCTTCAGCAACTCTTCACAAACTTCCAAACGACTGGTCTGACCACCACAAACACAGTTATAAAGCCCCCAATACTCTTTCTGAATAAGGTTCTTGACTGTACGTGCAAAGTCTTGAGTATAAGTAGGCGTACCATCCTTATCGTTCACTATAAAGAGTTCCTTCTTGCCATCCTTCAACTGCTTCATAATCTTCTGGATGAACTTCTTGTCCTTATTTGGGCCTGCTCCCATCATCCAACCTGCACGGCATACCAAATAACGACGGGCATTTTCTACTACAAAACGCTCACCCATATACTTTGAGCGAGCATAAACCCCCAGCGGATTGGGCTGATCCCAATCATCGTAGAGTTGCTTCTTGCCATCAAAAATGCCAGCAGTACTGATATACAGGAGTGGAATATCCAGCGCATTGGCAATATACACGGCATTTTCTACGCAGAGAGTGTTTGTCAGATACACTTCGTCAGCATTTTGCTCACACCATTCCAAGTCTGTGTATGCGCCAAGATGGAAAAGATAGTCAGGTTTGAACTCTTCCACATCTTTCTTATAGGCATCATAATCACGGAAGTCCAGGAACGAGAGCCAATCTGCGTTCACATCCTTGTCCGTACACTTGATGATATAATCATCTTTAAACTGCATGTAGAAAGCCTCGCCCAGCATACCGCCACAGCCGGCAATGTAAATCTTCTTTTTATCCATTTTTAAAAAAATCATTTCTTAATCGGTTTAAGTCCCACGCAAAGCGACAGGGGCTTCCAGTTAATCTTCTCTATCAGTTTTGACACTAATACTGGCACATATAGCCCCATTAGTATGCAAAGGAGGTAAGCCGCCACGTAAGGCATCGATAAATGCTTGTACATAATCTTCACAAACATTTGCGCGAAAATTCCTATCAGAAATATCTGGTACGTATAACTTCTAAAGGTGAAGAATAGCCAAGGTATATATTTGTCTGCAATCAAAGCCAGCCCGAAGGAAAACACGATGCCACCTACCGTCTTGAAGAACGCTATGACATATATGTAACCTAGTGTATAAATTGCAATACCCGCAATCAATGTTAACAACTTATACGGTTTGAATAATCTATCTACAATTTCCTCTTTTGACATGACTATTCCTATGAAAAACCATATTGCATGAACACCAACCCTGTCAAACGACAAAAACAATGTTTCCAAGTGATAGAAATGCAACACTAGAAGAACAGCAACCGTAGTCCACATTATCCACTGTTTCTTAAGTACATATTGCCACAAGGGGGGTCAATACAAACATCCAGAAAATAGCAGCAATAAACCAAAGCTCACGGAAAGCATTGTTGAATGGATATAGGTACGTCTTCACAATTTCAACTATACTAAATTCTGCTTGTCGTGTCACTTCCCCTGGCATAGCAAGCTTTATCGCCAATGCTATAACACTAAACAGCACCCCCGGCAGTAATATACGAAGTGCTTTATCCTTTAATATACGTCTATAAGTCCAATGGGGGGGGGGTATTTTCTTTAACTTTCAATCGCGTATGATAGAATAGCCATCCACTTACCAACATAAATAGCGGCATATGGAACGAGTATGCTATACCCATCAACGAACGTTCCCATTCAGGCCACAATGCTTGATTATCCAAATCCCCGATAAAAGCATGACCTATGACCACCCAAAGCATTGCCCACCCTTGGAGGATAAGTAACCAGTTAATTTTATCTCTTTTCTCTTTCACCTTAATCCTTATTAATGTCATATCATCCACCAAATCATTATTATGATTTCTACTCCATCATTATTTTTACTTTTCTGAGCATTATAGCCTTCCTATATTCCCCGTCAGCATTCTTCGTCTTGAAATCCGACCATACCATGTAGAAGGAGTCTCTCCCAAAAGGCAAAATATTAGCATATCCAAAAGTTTCATCCCATAGACTGTATGTTCCATACTGTCTGATGAATGGAAGCATTTCTATGGGTTCAGTCCAAGTCTCTGCTGTACCATCCAGGTTGAATCGAAGTTGGACTCCGGGTCTGCCGGAAACCAGGACAAGTATACCATTACCTAACTGATCAAATTTTGGTCTGACTCCATTAGGTGTAAAGGGGCGTGGGACTGTCCATGTAGCGCCCTTATCCGTAGAAAAAGTGCTATGCATGGGTGCTCCGCTTGATGTACGCAGAATGCAGACATAAGTGCCATTGTCTAAAATCCGCAAATCCGTCTCTGAATAGCCTTCTTCTCCATAAAAAACCGTAGGCTCAGAATTACCATCGGGGCTATATAATAGATTTTTCAAAACCGTCCACGAATGTCCCTCATCTGTGCTTCTATAAATAGATACTCCTTCACGAAGAATATTACCATCAGCGTTCAAGAAAAAGGACGGAAATATACTTGCAATTAATGAGCCATCAGCTTCTTCACGTATAGGCCCATTAAAAACAAGTGGCATAACACCTTGAGTGGAATACCTCAGTAGCCCCGGATTTAACACGGTTGCATGAAGCGTATCTTCTTTTTCAGTTCCCGCTTTTAGTACAGCAATGTATGCTCTCTGTAAATCTTCAGGTAGCTCCTCTACATAATAAAAGTTCCGTCCTGAAATAGGCTCATCATTGACTGGCGTAGGTAAAGTGTACTTGGAGATGTCTCTTGATTTAGGATTGAAATTATCGATATAATCACCATTACTCAATCTCTTACCTCCAACCTTTATGCCTAAATCATAGTTTGAAGTCTGCCATGTCTTTCCACCATCTTTAGTAACAACCTGTCCGTAGGCTCCTATCCCATACGAGTGGATGTTATCAGGATTCATCTGCCAAAACACACAAAGATTTCCTTCATCGTCATAAAAGCATTGAGGGAATTGAAAAAAACCATTCCTCGGGCTGATCTGCCTGTGCTATCTGCATAGGGGCACTCATTTGAATAACAGCAACCCTTTTTCCATTTCGCATAACGCCTATCGTTTCTGTTTTCTGACTAACATATCCTTCATGGATTGTAAGGTTTGGATTTGTTTCTTCTTCTATATTAACTGACGGAATTACTTCACTTGTCACCTCGTATGGAAATGCTTTTATTGGAACTATTCTATTTCTGTTTACAGTGAATGCCTTCGTCGTCGATTTTTCCATGTAGTTACCTTCTTCATCATAAAATTTGGCAGTAAATCCGGCAGAGAACATTTGTGGTGGAAGGCTCAGGGTAAATGATGTACTTTCTGACGATAGAGTGATTCCTGCTCCACAATCAAGCGTGACCTTCTTTCCCGTACCACTAAAAGTGAGATTGGGCGACTCTCCATTGGCCATTGTGATAGTAGCAGAACCAGTTAGCACCTCTTCATTGTTACCCGTGAATTCTACCCTAGTAATCTTTGCAGCCCCCGTAATATTGAATCTGACTGCTCCGAATACATTCTTAAATGCGAAATCAGTGTCTGCGGTACTCGTACTTACTGCCATCATGGGATTGGCTCCATTTCCAAATGACTCTGCTATATACGTTTGTGTTGCTGGTATATCTATCGTAACTCTTGCTTTGCCATCTACTGTCGCGTAAGATGTTGTTACAGAATAAGGATAAACAGCCACATTATAGTCCATTTCTGAACCTACACCTACTGGCTCGGAGCTTGTGAACAATCCTATGGTAGTACCTGTACCAGATACCAATGTATATTCTACATTGGTATCATTGCCAAGAAAAACAGAGATTTCGTCACTCTCGCTCCAAAGCACATAACCTTCTTCATCGAGAGCCGTTCTTGTTGCTGCGCTCTCAATCGCGGCCTTGACTATCGGCGCAGCACTATTTTCGTCTCTTTTAAGAATGTCCTCATTTACGCAACCAGCGCAAATAGAACAAACAATGTAAATAAAAACAATACGCTTCATTCCCACACTTCTACATTTCAAATTCAGGATCGATTTGGAATTGCTCGTTACTTCCAACAAGAATACTGGTGGTTAACTTTACGTCAATAACTCTCATACAAGGGGGTTCGTAAGAAGTTTTATTATTGAATAAACTCTTCCCTATAGGAGATGCTGTCTGTTCCATAATAACTATTCTTTATACATCATTTCTCCAACCAAATGGGCGTGTTCATTCATTTGAATACCTGTCTTGATTACCTTTGCCGGCACACCCACTGCCATACTATGAGCTGGTATATCCTTAGTTACAATTGTGCCCCCCCCAATTACACATTGTTCACCTATATGGACACCTGGACAAATCATTGAGCGAACGCCAATGAAACAGTTGTTCCCTATATATGTGTCCTTCATATAATAGCTACCATCTGGCTTCACAAAAATATGCTCATGTGCTAAAATAATAGTCCCTGACGCTATCAGGCATCCGGATCCAATATGTATTCCTTTAGGGTTCAGTTTATCTAAACTCACATTGGATTCTATCACCGTATTCTTTGAGATGTTAGTATATCCCTTAATATGAAGAATCCACATCCTCCAGACACGAGCACATTTAGATAATTTTGATATAATTTTTAACCGCTTCATAATATGACCTTTCAACTGAGTAATTAATCATCATCGCAACTTTGTTCTAAATGATCTTGCTCCCAAAAAATAAAGAACATAGTACAATGGTGTCATCATCACAGACTGAGGGAAAGCCACCATTATCGCTGCAACAAAAACAGCCCAACTACCTTTGTTCTCATGCTGATTCATGGTTATTGAACTTCTATATATTAAAACAAAGCAAGCTATCGCCATAGGAATACCCCAATAACGCATTAACTCTCCCCATCCATTGGGGCTTGATATTTCAAAAACTTCAAACTCATCAAAAATGTAAATTGCAGGGCCGTATCCTACAACTGGGGATTCTATAACCTGCGACCATAAGTAAAGTAACGCTCCAAATCTGGAGTTTGAGTCATCTATCTTTTCATAGTTATCCGCCAACTTTCCACCGAAATATTCTGATTGACTGAATAATGGAAACAGTATTATTACGACAATTATGAGTAAAGGAATAAAATAGAGAAATTTCTTTTTCTCTTTTTTTATAAAACTCAATAGCCAAACAACGAACAGTGTTGATATTCCTGTCAATGAGATGGTGGTTAATACTGACAATATCAACACAATATTTTCTTTATCAGTTATTATTTTATCGTTCTCAAAGTTAATAGCTATTGCTATCAGCAAAACTACCACATAGCGACCTGGCTCAAAAAAAGGTCCGCTGTTCCTTAACCCCCCACCAGCATCCACAACATACAAAAGGAAGGAATACCCATCCATTGTGTCATTCTGATTCTCTAGATTAATGGGGAAATTCTGTGCGATTGACAGCAATATGGAATGACCTCCCAGGTGATCTATAAAGTAGAACACGAGGCTGACTCCAGCAATCCAAAAGATAACTGTAGGAAACAGTCGAGCAAATGATGATTCTACACATGCAGCCAGTAATGCAAAGGATATAACTTGAAGACCAATATTAAGGACATTACCACTAGACCCTCCCCACATTGATCTTTGAGCAAAAAGGAGTAGAAAGAATATAGCTAATACAATAATGGAACTCATCCCAATCTTACACCTTTTAAAAAGAAACAATACTACTGATACTACGAATAAAGGTATAGTAATGGGATTCAAACTTCCTATTCCTAAGTAACCACTTGTAAGAACAAGAAAGATTACTATGATTATTTCTATTATACTATTCTTTCCCTTTTGCATTTTAATAGCCGCCAATTCTTATTAACTCAAGGATAATACTCGTTATATGAATGAATCAAATCTATGTTTCTTCAAATCAATGCATATGCTTTACCATATCATTGGCTCTTCTGAATTCTTGAGGTGTACCAATGTCAATCCACGTTTCGTTCAACGGAAAACGGATTACTTTCCGTCCTGCAGCAATCAAAGCCTCCACTAAGTCAGTGGAATGAAACATCGTATCTTCAGGTATCAACTCTAAAGCAGTTTTTTTAATCAGATAAATACCAGCATTGGCATAATAACCAAAATGAGGTTTTTCAGTCAAACCCGTAATATTACGTCCATCGAGGTTTAGAATTCCTAACGGAATATCAACATCGTATGGGACCGCGGCTACGCTCATGTCAGCATCATGTTCCTTAAAATGAAGGTAGAAGTCCTCATAATTGATATTCGTGAACAAATCACTGTTCATTACCAACACCGTATCATTATAAAACTCCTTCACAAAGCGGATACTGCCAATAGTTCCCAGGAACTTTGGCTCGCGCACTGTCAGCACCTGAACCTCTCCGCGAGGCTCTGCGAAATGATCTTCCAGCTGCTCTTTCAGATAGTTTACCGTTACAGAGATATGTTTGACGCCATAGCTGATGAGCCTATCAATGTTATGGTCTATAATACACTTATCACCCACTTTAAGGAGCGGTTTGGGAGTCGTCTCTGTTAGCGGACGGAGACGTTCTCCTTTACCGCCAGCCATCAATACAGCATCAACGGGAAGTCTGGTCTTATATTTCTCTAGATTGATTATCTCAACAATATGATGCTTTTTATCCAAAATCGGGACTAATCGCATCTTCAAATCTCGTTGTCTTTTAATCTCTTTAACATTATCCAAGTCTTCAACCATCATATAGTTGAAATTCTTGTGCATAATCTTCTCAACCTTGTCGTTGACAGAAGCCCCCGCAATCAAAGCTCTTCGTGAGTCACCATCAGTGAGAGTTCCCACCATCCGGCTATCGTCATCTAAAACAAAAAGCACAAGTGGTTCTGGAGCTATTTCATTAATTCTTGATAAAGCCTCTATAAGAGTAATGTCTTTATTAACGATATGGTTCTTCATCATCCTAACATTTTTTCATTGATAATCAATTCAGCCACCTTCCAGTCAAATGGATTGTCAATATCAACAGAATACAACTCAGACATAGCATATTTTCGGATTCTGCTAAAGTTAGCCAAGCCTTTTTCCATCAAACTCTTGGCATTAATCACATAGATGGATCCATTCTGCTGCCATACACTGGGAGCATCCTGGCGTCGTTCTATTGTGCCGTCACCTTTACTGATTGTAAGCAGCCCCTCTTCATTCTCCTCAAATCCATCATAATAGGGATTGCAAGAAGAAAGCTTCACGCTGGTTACCATATCAATACTATCATCATAGAGGGCAATTGCTTCTTTCAGGAACTCCACTTTACGGAAAGGCGAGGTCGGTTGTAAAAGTAATACAGCATCATAATGCTTTCCCTTATCTGCAAAGAACTTCCAGGCGTGTTGTATCACTTCGTTACTCCCGCATGTATCTGTTGCCAGATAATCAGGACGTTTGAATGGCACTTTTAGGCCATAGTTCTCAACCACCTCAATTATCTTGTCATCATCAGTTGTGACACAGATTTTGTCATCTGTAGTGAACTGACGAGCCACATCAATACTATAACAAATCAATGGCGTGCCAGCCAATGGCTTGATATTCTTGTAGGGAATACCTTTACTTCCTCCCCTTGCAGGGATGACAACTAATACTTCCACTCTCAAAACAGTTTAATCGGTTCGTCAATATCGTAATCTTTCATAGCCTTTGTCCCTACTACTACATCCCAGTATACGGAACTAATGCCCGTCCCTGCCCTCTTTGCAACTAATTTATCTTCTGTCAAGACTTCACCTTTTTTAACCGGCACTCTTGCAAGAATAGACTTTTGTACCACTTTAGCATTCTCTGCCTCGCTCTTATTCGGACGTTTGATTCCATCACCAAGTGCAGCCTCAATGTTCCTTATCTGTTGAACCATCAACTTCAACTCAGCAGGTTCAAGTGAAGCCTTATGATCAGGCCCCTCCATATTACGGTCAAGAGTAAAATGCTTCTCAATGATCTCTGCACCCAAAGCTACAGCAGCAACTGGAACTTCCAATCCCATTGTGTGGTCAGAATAACCCACCTGGCATTTGAAGGCATCACGGAGCGTACACATGGCCTTCAGATTTACTTCATCCACAGGACAAGGATAGTTGGTGGTACAATGCAGCAAGGCAACAGAAGGTGCACCTGTAGCTAGCAAGGTATCGTATGCGGTTGCCACTTGTGCCAGGTTTGACATACCTGTAGAGAGTATCACAGGTTTCTTCTGTGAACCAATTTTCCGTAGATACGGTATGTTAGTTACCTCACCAGAGCCCACCTTAATTAAAGGCAATCCAAGGCTCACCAAGAAAGCAAGACTCTCTTCCTCATCAGGAGTAGAGAGGAAATCAATTCCAATCTTCTTGCAATAGTCCTGAATATAACGGAAGTGGTCATAACTCAACTCCAGCTTTTTCAGCATATCATACTGGCTTTCTTCCACGCCAGAATTCTCAGTCTGGTAAGTAGCTTGACGAGCCTGAGCGGTTACAATGTTCTCAGTTTTCCAAGTCTGGAACTTAACTGCATCAACACCGGCTTCCTTGGCGGCATCACAAAGTTTAAGCGCCAAGTCCAGTTGACCGTTATGGTTTACACCAGCCTCCGCAATAATATATACGCTCATTATACTAGTATTTATATTTTAACAAATGATGTTTATAGTGTTCTACCTTATCAGGGTAATTTTGTTCCCAGTCAGCACAGATTGCATTATATGCCTCCTGGTTGAATACCAATTTTCCTATATAGAACTGACAAGTATCTTTCGAGAACCTACGTTTAAACAGGAATAATGAATCATCCTCATTACCTGTGGTTCCACCGCCAAGATGAAAGCGCTTCACGCCCCTCTTCTGTAATTCTTTTGCAGCCTCCCAAAGCATAAGATTATTAGGTGAAAGACTAAGCTGAGTCTTATCACTGCCTGAAAGGTGATAGTGCCCATATGTGCCACTATACATAAAGATTGCAGAAGAGATAATCTTGCCCTCAGCATCTTTCACGCAACCCAGGAAACTATTAGGAATACCCTCAACCAGATGCTTATAGTAATTGTTATCAAAATAGTAGAAACCATCAGCAGAAAGTTTATCCATTGTTGAATCATATAGGCGGATGAAATCATCCAAATGCTCATATTTGTCATCAACAACAAATGTACAGCCAGCCTTTTCTGCCTTGCGGATTACATTACGATTCTTGGAATGGATCTCGTTTGACCAAACCTCATCCATTGTCTGGTCAAGGTTAATCGCAACCGTATTCCTATCAGCAATCAAACGACCTACAGTATCAAACACCTCCTGATTCTGGAGCAAAGGATGGAACCTGACGAACCCGGCAACATAATCCTGTTTGCCAAGTTCTACCACCATGTACTTTAAAGCCTTCTCCTTGAATGTGTCATCAGCATTGTTCCAAACAGGCCCACCATAGCCGTAGGCGGTTTCAAAGTCATGAAATTCCTTTCCTTGAAAAACGAAGGTACGACGTAAAAATGGGAATAGCATCATCTGCTCCCCTTCGCTCACAACACAGCAAACCGCTTTCTCAGTATTAGTCTCATACAAGCTGACATACTCTTCGCGGAAGTATATATCAGTTGCTGCTGGTTGAAAAGTATCAAGGTATTGATTCCAACGCTCAACAATCTGTATATCCATCTTATATATTACTCTCAATGATACTTAATATGCGCTTCATATCGCCAACAGTATATCGTTGGTCAATAATGATTGAAAGCTCATGCTCTGCCAAATCTGCACCTCGTTTTAATCTATCTTTGAACTCTTCTTCAACAGGCCAGTGTACAGGAAGGAAGATATTGTTTGAGAACATAGCCTTGCGCACCTTATCTCGATTCACAATCCTAATGGGGACAAACAAAGGCACATGCTCTTCATCCATATCAACAATAGGTGTAATGCCTATTTGTTTTAACCCTTCAATGATGACATCTGCATTTCTTTTTCTCAGAATAGCCCATCTATGCCACTCCATATCCGCCAGTATGCTCTTGGATAGTTGAGTCATATCAGTCAGATAGTCATCATCTATTTTTTCTTCTCCAATATGATAAAGGTTCAAATAAACCTCATCGTTAAAGAGCTGCTGACCTCGAATGGCTTTTAGATAAGAAGCAGCAATCTTGTATTGTGCAAATTCATTGACTTTCTGAGGCTGTTCTAGTCCATCACATTTCGTTACAACCCAAGAACCATCAGCTACGGGGAAAGCCTTTCTAAAACTGGAGAAGGTAAAATCCGCATCACTATCTTCCAGCATAGCGTATGGAGCCTGCACATTATCCAAGATAATCAGCATATCCTGCTGAATGCCCCTCAACTTCGCTATCATTGGCTCGCAATCCTTCAAGCCATAATAATTGATAAGAAGAACGGCCTTTGTCTCATCATACTTGTTAGCGATATCCTCAAACCTCGGATTCAGTTGTTCATCAAGTTCATAAAACTCAACGTCCATTTGGTTTTTCAGTGCCATCTGATACACTGAATCACAAAGGTAATCTGGAAAAAGCACTGTCTTGATGCCCTTCTTTACCTTTACTAAAGCAAGTATGTTATAGAGTGCGGAACGTCCGGATGAATAAGTCACAACCCCCTTCACCATTTCTTTACGGTTCAGGTATTGTTGCTGGATATTTATCTCAAACTCGCCTCCAATTATCTTGTCTTCAACCATTCTTTCAGTTTCTTGATGATTATTTCAGAAGCATGACCGTCCCCGTAATAGGTATCAACAATTACTCGCTGGCTTTGCATCTTTTCTACAGCATCCTTTATCTCCTCAAACGACCTTCCACATTGGATGACGTTGTTGCACAAGTGGCGTCCTTTCTGACGGTCACCTATATTCACCACAGGAATGCCCATAAATGGAGCCTCAACGATACCACTACTACTATTTCCAAGTACTCCTGCTGCTTGTTTCATATAGCTTAGATAACGTCTCTGTCCAAGAGAAGTGAACAATTTGAATCTATCAGAATCCTGCTTAACCGCCTGCTCCCAAAAAGCATTGATTTGAGAACCTCCATAATCCGCATTTGCCTTGCTGATTACAAACTGAACATTCTCCATTTCTTGCATAACCCGGAACAGATTCTCAGCCATTTCCACACTCTCTTCAATGCTGATTTTGGTTTCAGGGTGTAGCGTTACCAAGCACCATTTCTTATCAATATATAAATCCAGGTTCTCAGCTAGCTCTTCTCTTGACATCAGTTCAAATCGCAGGAAACTCTCCAACCCTGGTTCGCCTGCAGTATAGATTGGAGCATCCTTACCCAGCATTCTCCTAAGATTCTCTGCGGAACTTTTTACGCCAGGGAAATGGATAGTAGACATCATGGAAACCGCATTGCGCACTTCGTTATCAATAGCGCCTTCCGTGACATCACCTCCAGATATATGGGCAACGGGAATGCCTGACACAAGTGCCGCACTAACTATTGGAAGCAGCTCATAACGATCACCCAGCACCAGGACAACATCAGGATTTAGGTCTGCTAGCGTATCTGCCATTCCAATAGAGCACTGCCCCATAGAACGGACTATATCCCGCTTATTCTCTGAAGCCAGTTGCATATCCACACGGGCTGCAATGGGATAGCCATCCTCCTCAATGAATTGCACAGTATTCCCGTGCTCTTTACTAAGATGAGCCCCTGTGACAACAAGTTGTAATTCCAACTCATTGTCGTTATACACTCCATCTATGACCCATTTTAACAGGCCATACTCGGAGCGTGCAGCGGTTATGATGCAAACATTTATCATACTAATCGACACTGCCTGTAGGCGGACCAAACTGCATCCAGAACAATTCCAGAATGGTCAGCATCTCCAACAGTAATAACATTATCGAAGTCTGAAAGATCAATTCTAGATGATTCCATACCTACGCATAATGAAATATGATTAAATGGAATCTTTATCTCAGAATCCTGATTATTCCTACAAATCAATTGATTATTCTCAGCCATCTCAACTCTCGTATTAGTTAAACAATTAACGCCCTTTTCCTTTAACAAAACAAGAAGATGCTGTTGATTAACCTTTTGAGCGGCTGAAGCAATTGCGCCTGTCATTTCAACTATTGTAACTTTACCATTATGATTAGCGACATTGAGTGCAGCTTCAGCCCCAACAAGCCCTCCACCGACAATGACAAGATTCCATCCTGTAAAATCTATATCTTTATATAGTTCCATAGGATGTACGATAGCTCTATCAAGGCCTTTAATACTAATAGACTTGAAATGCACACCTGTAGCATTTACGATAATATCATATCCTTTATTTTTTAACAATGAAGGGATTACTGTTGTTTCATATTCAACCTTGACTGTAGAATTAGTTAACCTTTCTTTCAAATAATCTACATATCGTGAATAATCGTTTTTGAAAGTGGGGACATACTCTTTTCGGAAATTGCCACCTAATTCATTTGTCTGTTCATAAAGAGTCACTTCATGTCACCTCAAACTACATGTTATAGCAGCGACCATTCCGGCAATTCCTCCGCCAATAACACAGACTTTTTTCTTAACAGTAGCGAGTTCTAACTCAAGGTATTCTTCATTTCCGGCAAGTGGATTAACGGCACAACTTAATGGTTTGTTGAAGCCTAACCGCCTCAAGCAGCCTTTGTGGCAAGCCAAACAAGGCCTCACCGTTTCACCAACCTTTGCCTTATTTGCCCATTGTGGATCTGCTATTAAAGGTCTTCCTAAACATACATAGTCAGCTTGCCCGCTGCTTATTATTTTTTCAGCGACCTCAGGGTAACCCACCCTCGTACTTGTAATAACTGGTATCGAAACAACTGTCTTTGCTTGTTCTGCCAAGACAGCAAAAGTACCACATGGGATGGTCGTAGGTGGATGTGGCAAATAGTTTTGTTCATAACAACCAGAGTCAATATCAAGTGCATCCACACCATAGTTCTCTAAGAGTTTAGCCATTTGCAAACCTTCCTCAATTGTTCTACCTCCTTCCATATAGTGGGTCAAGCCAAATCTGTAAATGATGGGGAAGTCTTTTCCGGCGCCTCGTCTTATTGCCTCAATAATCTCTTTTGAGAAACGCAGCCTGTTTTCTAAACTGCCCCCGTATTCATCAGTTCTATGGTTCCAAAGAGATGTAGAAAATTGGTCTATTAAATAACCTTGATGACCATGTACTTGAATAGCATCAGCTCCAGCATTCTTTACAATAGCGGCAGAAGCCTCAAAATAATCAATAATCTTCTTTATCTCTTCCTTTGTAAGAGGGCGAGTTTCTATATGAGGAGGTAGGAAACATGGATTTGCAGAAGGGCCTATCGCGAATCCATTCCTTTGTAGAAAAGGTCCAGCTGTTCTGCCCCCCCGCAGCTGTCAGCTGGATAGCTACTTTTGTACCATAATCGTGACATCTTTCAGATAATTCACTGATCCATTTAGAATGCAAAATGTAATCTGCCATCAACATCCACTGTGGGATGGTCTTAGGATTGCGCTCAAATTCACGATTTGTACGTACAGCACCTGTTACGATTAACCCGGTACCTCATTTAGCTCTCTCAACAAAATAATTAATACCTCGTTCAGAAAGGCAACCGTCGGAATCATTATTACCACCAACATTCATTGGGGCCATAATAATCCTGTTTTTCAAACGGAGACGACCAATATATCCTTCTTTGAATAAACTCTTATTCTCCATCTTATAATTTACAATTCTTTTATGTAAAACAAATATTTCTCTTCCCTACCCAAAGCATCAAGCCATCGCATTTCATATTTGCCAGTTGGGTATGCCCCAGACTTTTCCAAGTTTTTTATAGATGGGATATTACTCTCAGCAACTATACTAAGTCTATACTTGAACCCTTCAGATGCACATCTTTCATTTACAAGTCGCATCATCAATCCGCCCAATCCAAGACCTCTATATTCAGGGAACACGTTATAGCCTAACCCTTCAACTGTTTCACTATCATTTTCTTGGTAGTGAAAAGAAGAAGCAACTGTGTCATTATTCTCTTTGTCACACAAATACAAAAGATGCTGCTTTGGGTCTTTCATAATCCTATTAAAAACTCCCCTAAACTTTTCCGGGTCAGGTGCCGTTTTAAAGCCAGAGAATTTTATCGCATCTTCATCACTCTTAATTTTCAAATAAATGAGATAGTCATCTTCTGATGGAAGAGCTTCTCTAAAAAAGAATCGTGTTTGAATATTCTCCATATAGCAATACTATATTTTAATTTTCCAATAATGATTCCCAAATCTTTCAAATGCAGCTCTGTCAAGCATTTCTCTATCATCTGGATGTGCAATACTAATAATCATTTTAGCTCTTTCCTGTAACGATAGTCCAGACAAATCTACAGCCCCATATTCTGTAACAATCCAATAAGCATCTGCTCTTGGAGTCACAACACCGGCTCCTTCATCTAGAATAGGAACAATCTTACTTTGACCGTTCTTAGCCCTAGAAGGGAAAGCCGTGATAGACTTCCCGCCTTCAGACATTGTTGCGCCTTTCACAAAATCAAGTTGACCACCAGTGCCAGAAATAATACGTGTACCTATAGAGTCTGCAGAAATCTGACCGGTCAAGTCCATTTGAACCGCAGAATTGATGGCTACAACCTTCGGATTCCTTGCAATGACGTAAGGGTCATTTACATACCCAATATCCATCATCAAGATACTACGGTTGAAATCCACATATTCATAGAAATCCTTTGTCCCTAGCAAGAAAGATGCTACAACTCTGCCTCTATCTATTTTCTTATTCGCCCCTGTAACCACACCCATTTTCATCAACTCCAACACGCCGGCAGAAAACATCTCTGTATGAATACCCAAGTCTTTTCTATCTCTGAGAAAGAATGCCAAAGCATCAGGCAAAGCACCTATTCCTAACTGAAGGCAAGATCCATCATCAATAAGTTCAGAAATATTCTTTCCAATCTTCTTCTCTATCTCAGAAGGTATCATTGACAGGTGCTCAGGTAGCGGCCTGTCATCCTCGACAAAGTAGTCAAAGGTATCAATTGGAACAAGCGCATCTCCGTATGTATGCGGAACGTTGCGGTTGACAACTGCTATCTTTGTCTTTGCAACCTCTAATGCAGCAACCGAACAGTCAACAGAACCGCCAAGAGATACATATCCTCCCATACCAGGAGTAGATACGGAGACCATCGCAATATCACATCTTACAGCTCCTGAGCGGTAGAGTTTTTGTGTATCACAAAGGTGTACCGGTATATAATCTGCGATTCCTAAGTTTACGTTTGGTCGAACTGTAGGCCCAACAAAGAAAGCCTGATCAAAGAAGATTCCTTGATACTTTGGATCAGAGTATAAAGCCGGGCCTTCAGTATAAGAATGATGGAAATGGATATCCTCTATCTCACCTGCGTCAGCACGCCTGCACAGAGCCTCAATCAAAATGAAGGGCACATGTGCAGCACTGCTGATATGTATGTGGTCGTGTGTCTTTACAACACTAACGGCTTCGTCTGCAGAGACGAATTTAAGAGGTCGCATTCCTTACTCCTGCGGAGTCTTCCACTGTATCTTATTGTGCTTGGCAAGAATATTCTTGGCCATCTTAACCATAAGAGGACCAATGAACTTATTGTCCTTCACGGCAACGCCCTTTCCCTCACGCACAGCTTCTTCTGCAAGTTCCACCATTTCGGTTGCCCAAGCAACTTCTTCCTCAGAAGGTGAATAGTACTGATGAATGATAGGCAACTCCTTAGGATTGAGTACAGACACACCCTCAAAGCCAAGTTTTTTACCAAGAATAACTTCTTTCTCTAAATCTTCAAGATCATGAACCTTGATATGAACGGTATCAATAGGCAGTATGCCTGCATAACGGGCTGCATTCACAATGGCGTTACGAGCATAGAAAATACTCTGTCCTTCATCATCATGTTTGCCCTGGGTGTTTGTTACATAATCTTCGCAACCAAATACCACAGCAACCATACGGTTAGGGCAAGCCTCACATATATCTTTGATGTTGACAATAGCGCCAGCAGTCTCAATCAGGGCCATCAACTTGAAAGTGCCCACGGGAATATGCTTTTCGTACTCAATGGTCTCAAGCAATTTACCCACAAAGTAAATATCCTCACCTTTAGTGGCTTTCGGATAAAGGAAACCATCAACTCCTTCAATAGTCAGCTGGGTAAGATCTTTTAACAACTCCCCACTCTCACGATCGTTCACACGAGGAAAAATCAATTTCCCATTCAAATCGTCCCGCTGGATAAAAGCCTTAATGTTATCCCTGGCCAGTTGCTTATCGAATACAGGAACAGAATCTTCAAGATCAAGAAGAAGCACATCCGCATCACGACGGGCTGAACTGTCAAGCAGTTTGTTGTTGTGTGAAGGGACATACATCAAACTGCGCATTAAATAATTTTCAATCATATCAATATGGGTTTAAATGTCTCTTTTCTTAACTAACACGTGACGTCTGAATGATAGAACATCCACTCCGCTCTGGTTGTATGCTATGGATTCAACGTATATGATACCACGGTCATTCTTCGATTTGGATTCACGCTTATCAAGCACCTTGGTTCTAACGTAAATTGTGTCACCTATGAACACTGGATTCAGGTGCTTGATGTTCTCGTAATCCAAGTTGGCAATAGCCTTTCCGCTAATATCCGGAACTGTAATACCAACCGCAAGTGAGAATACTAGAGTTCCAACTACCAGAATCTTTCCATGCTGATTTTGGCTAGCATAGTCTGCGTTGGTATGAACCGGATGATGGTTCATAGTCATCAGACTAAAAAAATTGTTATCACTCTCGAATATGGTTTTGGATAGTGAGTGCTTTATCTCACTTCCTACTTCGAATTCATCAAAATATAATCCTAATACTGATTGATTCATAATATGTACATTATTATAATCTTACACTACTCGGGATATTGACCACTCTATCTGCAAACCAGATAGTATTCTTCAAATCATCATTCTCACACTTCTCAAACATGGGCAGGCGGTTCATCAGTTCCCAAATGGGGCGTGTCATCACGCCATTATCGTTTGTCTGAGTAAGGAATTCAATCTGCGCCTCTTTGTTTGGCAGAATAACGACATTGAGCCAATAGTTTGAGAAAGTATCTGGAGAATCCACAAAGAACTCAATATCAGGAACATTCTTGAAGAAAGCCTCGTACTCTGCTGCCACCTGACGCTTGCTGGCAATATACTTATCCAGATTCTCTAACTGAGCACAACCCAGGGCTGCATTGATATTAGGCATACGGTAGTTGTAGCCAATATGGTCGTGACGGAACTCCCAACGGTGAGGAATCTTTGCCTGGGTTGTGATATGCTTGGCGTAAGCGCCAAACTCTTCATCATTGAAAAGCATCATACCGCCACCTCCGGTGGTAATGGTCTTGTTGCCATTGAAGCTGATAGCACCCACCTTACCAAAAGTTCCAGTATGCTTGCCTTTGTAGGTAGAGCCAATGCTTTCAGCTGCATCTTCAACCAACTCAATATGCCATTCCTTGCAAAGAGCTGCAATCTCCTCAATGCGCACAGGATGGCCAAAAGTATGCATAGGTACACAAGCCTTAACTCTACGGCCTGTATTCTTGTTATAGCAGGCATACTCGTCTTCCTGATATGCGAAATCATGACTCTTATCCAGTTCATTGATGCGGGTATTCTTACGAACCTCCGCATTCTTCTGAAGCCACTCCTTCATGGCATCAGGAGACAAGCCCATTGTTGAACGATCAACATCCAGGAATACTGGATAAGCTCCAATATAGCTCAAAGCATTACAAGTGGCAATGAAGGTGAGGGCCTGTGTGAGTACTTCATCATCACGCTTTACACCAACGAGCATCAAACCCATGTGAAGTGCATTCGTACCACTCACACACACCACAGCACGCTTTGCGCCTGTGTAGGCAGCCATGTCGTTTTCAAAGCGATCGACGAACTTACCGACAGAAGATACGAATGTGGTATCAATACACTCGTTTATATATTTCTTTTCATTGCCAGCGAAAACGGGAACGGACAAAGGTGTGAACTCTTGGTTGCCATATAGTTCTTTTATAAATTTAATTACATTCTGATACATATAAAATATTTTTATGATATACAAAATTAACGTCTAATATATTCTTCAAATCTTTTTCTCAGAATATCAATATCTGTTTCGCCTAATACTTCTCTATATTGTTCTTGGCTATATGAAGAGTAAAAATCTTGAGTCATCAATTTCTTGATTTCTTCTTTATAATTCTCTCTAGTCGCACATTTAACCATGCTTTGTGGGGCACGAACTTCTTCAGCCCAAACAATTACAAATGGCTTATGCATTTTTGCGATCTCCACATTTGCGTCCTCAGAAAAGGAAACAACTTTGTCAGAACAGATAATATCTTCATCTATGGGTGTACCCGGCATCGATATTGTCATGCCATCAAGATAATCGTCAAGATATGCTTTATCGGCTTTCCGGGATCTTGGTCTCATCCTCACAAGAACTCTTGTATAGTTTTGTTTAATGTATAATAACACTTCACGAATCAAATCAACATTAGTCTCCTTAATGTATGTCATCATTACCAACAGGTCGTAATGCTTTTCTATTATGAGTCTATTATCAACTCGTCGCAGTGTCTGCAACGGTGCTCCAAACACCTTTATTCGCTCTTCAGAAACACCATTCTCAATATAAATTGACTTTTCACGATTAGAACAACAAAGTACATTGTCGCAAAAAAGAGGGATAAAATTGAAGGATGGTCTGAAAAAAATCCCATGCTGTAACATCGTGCACTTTTTCCCAGATTGATGAAGATTGATAACAGAAGCCATGAAATAAAACTTATCATGCTCTAATAGCCACTTCCCATCAAATGACTTCGCACCATGCATATAGTTTTTCACAACTTGGTCATAAATGACAAAAGATGACAATACTCCTTGAATAATCTTTTTTCTTGTATTCTCAATACCCACCCAAACCATTTGTTTATATAAATGACGCATTGTTCGCCAGGCAACAAAAATATGTCCAATCTTTATGGTAGGGAAAAAAACCTTTATACCTTTACTCGTAAAGTATCGGTTGTATTGGATAGCAGAAGAAATATGGAAATTAGGGAGATAAATAATACTATACTTCAAATCCCCTGCAATCAAACCAATAGATTCTGTTCTAAACACAGTGTCTGGACAACTGACAAGGACAAAATCATCGTTACCAAGAACAACACGTTGCCTCAATCCTTTGAATGGATACATAATCGAGGTTATAATAGACAAAAGCCCATGAAAGAGGAAAGGATGCTTCCCTATTCGTGTCTGCCTTTTTAATCTGCTTGCCTCAAATGCGAGCATATCAACAGCCTTATCATCAACACTCAATATGTCCTTTATTGTGTCTCGATTAGTCTCAAATATGGATTCTGTCATCTGTTGTCTCATCAATTTGTCAAACATGTCTGCATAACCGCGAAGCATACAATTAAAAAAGTATATTCCACTGGAGAAACAGTTGCCGCATATCACTCACATCTTCTGGTCGAGGTTCTTACCCTTCTCCTCATGCTCAAAGTTGGGGATAAAATCACGAATGGCATCTACTACTTGAGCCTTGGTAAAGTCATCCTTTTGGAAGATGCCTTCAATCTTGTCTAAGAACTCATCTACCTCATCCATTGAGTGGCGAGTAGTCTGCTCTACCACACCGAGTGCCTGAAACCGTTGCATATCTATCTTCTCGCCCGATACATAGAACTCCTCGTAGGCCTTTTCCCCCGTAGTATCCGAACCAAAGTAAACCACAGGGTAAGTCTCACTGTCATATCCCATTCCAGCTGCATAAGCTACAGCTTCTGCATCATTGGCGCATTGCTTTTTCTCAAATCCTTCAGCCTTAACAAACTCATCACAGATAGCAGAGAATGTGAGCATCTGATCTTCACCCAACTTCGGGAAGAACACTTCACCGCCATTACCAAGAATACAAGCCAACATGCAAATCTGACCAGATTCCTCGGGACTTACAAAATAACGTTTAACGTCAGAAGGAGCCACCAACGGCTGCTTCTTCTGCAAACGGTGAATCCAACCGTCAGGTAGCGACCCATTACTGAAAGCCACATTCGCAAAACGGGCGGTTGTGACCTTGAAGTACTTGTTGTAAGCCATCACCAGATCTTCCATGATGCGCTTGCTGGCACCCATAATATTCACAGGGTTAGCCGCTTTATCCGTCGAAACACAGAAGAAGTGCTTAGGAGGATAGACCTTCAGCAAATCCATCAGTTTCTTGGCCTTAATGTCATTGTTCTCAATCAGGGCCTGCACGCTATAGCGGTCTTTTTCTGAACGCACATGCTTATGAGCAGAGAAGTTTGCAACAATATTAAAACCCTTCTCTTCTCTGAAGATGCGTTCAAAGATAGGGTCTGCGAAGTTCAGTGTATAGCAGCGGAATTCATCCGGCACATAGAGTCCGTTAGTTGAGCGTACATCACGAACCAGCTCAGCCAGTCCGTTCTCATTCAGGTCAACTACCACTACACTCCTGGGTTCAAACCGCAACACTGCCTTGATGAAGCTGGAACCAATGGAGCCAGCACCACCTATCACGCATACTTTCTTTCCTTTAATCTCCTCCGTCAGTTTTTCCTTGTTTGCCTCTATATCTGCTGCAAACATACTAACTGGTCGAAACGTCACGTTATCTGCAATAAACTTATCTAAGTTGAACATACTCATTAGCTCTTTATATACTCTTCAAAACGGTTTCTTAATACAGCCAGATCTGTTTCGCCTAAAACGACCTTATATTGTTCTTTACTAAAAGTGGAATAGAACTCCCGAGTCATTAGTTTTGCAATCTCTTCGGTAAAATTATTCTCTGTAGCACATCTTCCCATACTTGTATCCCGAACCCCTTCAGTCCAAATAAAAACAAAAGGTTTATTATATTTAGCTATCTCAACATTGGCATCTTCAGAAAAAGTAACCACTTTATCACAACACAGTATATCATCGTCTATTGGCACACCTGGTGCTGAAATAGCCATCCCACGAAGTTCGTTTGTTAGATATCCTAAATCTATTTTGCGTGAGCGTGGTCTCATTCTCACAAGTACACTTTGATAATTAGCTTTAATATGTAACAATACTTTTCGAATAACACAAACATTTGATTCCCCCACATAAGTCATCATAACTAATAAATCATAATGTTTCCGTTTTCTGCAAGTATTATCAGAGAACTGTAGAGTTTGTAAAGGGGCTCCGAATATTTCAATACGATTCTCAGCTACTCCATTATCCATATAAATGTGTTTTTCTCTTTCTGAACAACAGAGTACTTTATCACAGAACAATGGAATATAATTAAAGGACGGCTTAAAGAAAATTCCATGCTGTAACATTGTGCACTGAATTCCTTGTCTGTGAAGATTATTAACACAAGGCATAAAGTAGTATTTTTCGTGTTCTAGTAACCATTTTGCAGTGGCTTGTCCAACATCATTCAAATACCTTTTTACTACTTCATCATATATAGCATTAATCGCTAGCACATTTTGTAAAACACGTAAGTTAATCCCTCTATTGCCCGAATAATCAACTTTTTTATTAAAACGTAGTAGTTTCCTTCTCGCTGAAAATATATCCCTAACTTTCAATGTGGGGAAAAATACTTTTGCATTAGTTTTGTAGAAAAAGCGATGGTATTTAATTGCAGAGATTATATGGAAATTTGGCAAATAGATTATACTATAATCCAAATTACCTGCAATCTGACATATGGATTTAGTGCGAAAAATCGTATCAAGACAACTGATAAAAACAAAATCATCATTATTAATTACAACACGCCGTCTCATACCCATCAATGGGAATAATATGTTTGAAACGATTGCCAAAAGACTATGGAAAAAAAAGGCGCATTACCGATTCTTGATTATTTTCTATTTGTCATTCTGCTCACTTCTACGGCAAGCATGTCAACAGATTCATCATCTATTTCAAAAATGTCCTTAATTATCTCCTTATTATTATCGAAAAAAGAACTATTCATTTTATCCATTGAGTTTATCAAACATATCTGCATAGTCTCTTAACATACGCTCGAATGTATATTCTTGTTCGAAACGTTGACGAGAACCTTTGCCTAAAGCAATCCAGTCATAGTCTGGCAGTCTGTTAAGAACGCCTACCAACTGGTCAACATCGGGATCTATCAAAATGCCATTACGTTCATCCACCTGCTCTGGGATGCCATCCACCTTGGTTGAAATAACAGGCAGGCCTGCACGCATGGCCTCCAGGACGCTGATGGGCAAACCTTCGTTGCTCGACATCAATACAAAGATATTCTCGGCGCACAGGTGCTGATGCACCTCTGCGTTAGGTACGTTTCCCAAGAATGTGATATGGTCTTGCAATCCATATTCCTTCGCCTTTTCGGTCAGCATACCATAGTCTGCACCGATACCCATCACAGTCAAGTGGGTGTCATTCAGCACTTCGGGATTCATCTTATGCATCGCTTCCACAATAATATACTGCCCCTTGCGCTTGCACACGGTTCCCGTTGTCACCATACGATACTTGTGACTGGTTGAGGGGGCAGTCTCGACTGGACACATATCATTAATGCCATTAACTACGGTAGAAGTCTTGGCTTCGTATTGTGGGTGGTTACCCAAGAAGATGCGTTTACCATTCTGGGAAATCCAAACAACCTCGTCTGCATACTCAAAGGCCTTCAGCAGAGCGTCTCTGGTTTGTGCCTGATCTTTGGTCCCCACGAGTTTTGGTCTGCGATGCGAGAACTGATTGTCATCATCACCAGGACCGTGGATAAACATGGCCAACTTAGCCATTGTCTCTTTTCTGCGTTCCTGATAAAGGAAGCAGCTGTAAAAATCATGAAAAACGATGATGTCGGGGGTGCGCCCCAAGGCAATGTATTCATCTATGAGTCGTGTTTGTGCTCTCTGTGCACGATGATATGCCCAGGCAGATGTAAATCGGTTGCTTTCTACCAGTGCGTGTTTCTTGGCTTTGAAATTATCTTTCCAGCCGCTTTTCTGCTTTACCGTAGTTGCGACATTAGGCAAAGCTTTCATCTCGCCTATCACTGTTCCTTGCTCTGTTGTCTGCGGAACAAAGATACGCATCTCGTAGCCCCTGCCAGCAAAATAGTCTCTATTGCTGAACAGGCGCTTGATAGTACCAGCAGGGCCTACCGTTCTTCGTATATCGGAAGGATATATTTCGTCAACTATCTTCATTTTCTTTAAGATTACATGGTTTTAGAAGCAGGGAGATGAAGCCAATCCCCCATCTTTTTATTCCATTCCTCGGGCTCAAACTTGTTGATTCCGCTCCAGTGAAAAAAAGTGTACTCTCCAAAATAAACCTGACCATTGCACTCATACAAATCAATGCGGACATGAGGCATTCCTTTAGAAAGATTTGCCGCTACCCTTTTCATTTCTTCAAAAGTATCCGGCTTCTTGGGGAGTTTGTCTTTAGGCGAGTTAGGATGTCCTGTCTTTAGTTCCAAATGGTTGTAATCCATATCAAACCAGTCAAAATTTGGTTCAATTTGAGTTCCTCTGCCAGTTGCCACAAACAGAAGCTTAGGTTCGCCGTCAAAACAGAAAAACTTATAATCTCGTAATTCTCCCGTTTGTTTATCCTCCATATATTGCTCTGCAATAATACGCCTCGGAACATTTTTATAAACCCATTCCTTATTTCTAATACTACCATCAATTTTCATAGCATATTTGAGGGTTTGAACGGCTTTCTCTCTATCAAAACGATTGATGTCTTTGCTTATAGCAACTCCGAAATTCCCGCCTCCATGGGTAACTTTAAGCACAAATTGTGAAGGTAGTTCGTCAAAATTGATATCCTCTGGCTTATCATAAAGTTTGATAAGAGGGATAACATACTTTTCACCTATAAGATTCTTTACTATTTCTTTTACAGCATACTTATCTACTAGTTTTACATACTGGGGTTGGCGGTTATATAATTTCAGCCATTGAAGCTTTTCATTATAGGTTCGAGGATTTTTCAAATTTAGTTTCTCCCCATACATAAGCCTGTACCAAATCTTAAGATAAGACTCGTCAGATAAGGGTAAATAAGGCAACACACGGGGTATAATACTCTGCGGATGCTTGTAATAACGCTTTATTGATGAAATGATTCTATTCATACTCCTAACCTTTATTTCTTTTCACACTCACTTTCAACATACTGTCTCAAGCGTTCTATGTGACTCTCATTAACTAAATAATCTAGTGTTTGAAGCAGTTTCTTTTTTGAAATAAGACGTTTGCCAAATGCTCCACGAAACATCCAAGATGTATATCGATTTAAGGCAGGATTCAAAGCCGTCTTATACATTCCCGATTTTTCTACACACCATTTTTTATACTCTTGCTCTCGTTTATCATCATCTGAAATAGTGCTATTGTAGTCTTTTACGATGCTTATCAGTTGATCTTTCTCCTCATTATGAAGCACACTTACACCTAACTTTTCTGTACATTGGCGGTACGGGATAATATCGTACTGAACATGGCTATTGTCATCAAACGATATTAGTGCCATATACCCACTTGTCCATCTATAATCCTCAGGAAACCAATCAAAGCAGAAGTTACCCAGACCATAGAATATTGGCTTGCCTTTGTACTCTTCATAGCCAGAATAGCAGTGTTGGTGATGATTCACCACGGCATCAGCTCCCGCATCAATAAAGAAACGGTAGGTCTCAATCATTCGTTCAGATGGCAACCAAAACAACTCAATACCTCCATGAATGATGACTAAAACATGGTCAGCTTTTAGACGGGCTTCTTGTATGGCATAGTATTGTTTGACCAGGTTCAGCGGGTTGCTACCGCCTCTATTAACTGTTGCTATACTGAACTCATGCTCGCAGCAGTTTATAATAGCCAGTTTTTTTCCTTTAATCTCTTTGTATAAAATCTGACTGGCTTCATTGATATCATTTCCTCCTCCAACATAATCTAACCCACAGGATTGACATGCCTCCAAGGTATCCTTAACTCCCGTCTCACCAAAATCCAGAAAATGATTATTTGCTAATGTCACGCAATTAAAACCTGCCCATCTTAAAGCCTCTACTGCTTTACTAGTGCATTTAAGATTTGGTCCACACTTGTCAATTGGCTTTGCCTCATGCTCCACTACTGGGCACTCGAGGTTTACAATAGCATAATCGGTGTTGTTGGTGATTTCCTTGACTTCACCAAACACAGTCGCAAAGTCACCTCTTTCAATGTTATCCGCGACTCGTTCTCTTGGGCAGAAATCACCTGAAATCAGTATTCTCATTGTTGTTCTTTCTTAATCCCCAAACATGGCAGCTACCATCTTCTTGGTTTCAATATGATAGTTAAAGTTATTCAGAGCAACTTCACGTCCACGAGCACCTATAACCTGTGCTTCTACGGGATGTTCAATAGCCCATAACAAGTTGGAGGCAAAAATGTCCATATCGCAGCTGTCTGACAATAGCGCGGACTTCTTATGCTCCAAAAACAAAGGTATATCACCGACCTTAGTAATCACAACAGGATTACCGGTTAGAAGATACTCGCCCAACTTTGTTGGGAAGCCATTTTTTGCTTGGATACTATCCGGTCTAGCTAATGCGAGAACTGAAGCGTTCATTAACAACTGAGGTATCTGTTTATAATTTACCAGCCCCGTAAAACGTACACGTTTTTCCAAATGATGTTCGTTGATAAATGAATCCATTCCGCCATTGTATTTTCCTATCAGCATCAGATCCAAATCCGTCTTGTCAGCTATCTTACTATAAGCCTCTAACAGTAAATCAACGCCGTCTTTAGTATTGCTCATATTGCCACAATAGGCAATGTAGGGCTTCTCAACCGCCTCTTTCTTAAGTCCTGTAAACCGGTTTTCATCAACAAACATATTGATGATATGGATATGTTCTTCGGGTATTCCGATACTTTGATAGAACAGCTTGAGTGCCGTTGATATCACAAAGACGCCGTCCAACTTTTTACAATTCTTTATATATCTGCTAACCCGGAATGTCCTGACAACTGAATGATGCTCTGTAACTTCCTGGAAAATCTTTAAATCAGTCCTTTTGGTAAACAGATGTAAATAATCGCGACACCCCATTAAAACAACAGTAGCATTGTTCGGAATTGTCTTGATGTATTTCTTCAACTTAGCTTGGCTGAAAAGATACTGGAAGTAGTAGTCCGCTTTCTTAACATGTTTCTTCCAATGCCTTATTTCCTCAAAAATCACTCCGTTTACCATTGGAAATGATGACACAGCAATCCCTACTGGGATAACCTTGACTTGCAGACCATTCTCCACGAAAGCCTTCACCATGGCGTGAATTCTATTAGATACAGCATTTGATGAAGAATAGCTTTGAAGGAAAACAAATAATTTATGATTATCCATCTTTATTTTATTTATCCCAAATCCCCTTAGATGAACCATTTAAAATCATTCTTGCTTGAATAGGAGAGATAACCGCTGATACACTATATGAGATGATTGACGCAAAAACAACACCTATTGCCCCAAAACCACAAACCACAGAAAACACATACGCTAATGGGATATTAATACAAGCCATAACGATGTTAACTATCATCTGCACACGTACTTTCCCTACTCCATTTATAAAGAAATCAAATATTCTAATCCACATATCAAGCAGTATCATAACTGCAACGGCAAGCGCCATATATACTGGAACATCTGCTTTGGGGCCAATCCATATTCTAAATATCATTGGTGATAGAAAAGCCATAAGAAGACATCCAATAGTGAAACAAACAAAGATAATCTTCATTCGATTCATGGTTTTCTTAATCCACTCGATTCTACCCATTTTCCATGCCTCTGTATAAGCTGACCATAAAGGTGTTATTATTATGGTATACGCCAATAAAGTATATGAGAATAACTGGTAAGAAAGAGAATATGACGGCACACTTGACGGATCTACAAATTGGGAAATAAGTAAATTATTACCAGAGTGAATAACCAAAAGAGCCAACTGTATTATAAAGAACTGCCAACCTAAACCGAGTATTGATGAGGTTATTCTAAAGTCGATACATCTAAAAGAGGGTGAATACTCCCGTTCAACAAAACGAAAGAAGTAAATACTTGCAAGGATAGGGACTAACGCAGCTATACCACTTTGAAGTACCGCCACATTAAACAGTGTAATGTTATTTGTCTTTGAAAGAACTATTACACTGACTAAATAAAAAACCTTACCGATTAACTGGGTCACATCTACCATAAAAGCCTTTTGACAGGCAAAATAGATTTTATTAATTACAGAAGCAACAAATCTTACCAAAAAGCAGGAAATAACACAAAAAGCCATTTCATCCAATATATCCCTGCTAATTTCATCTGCATTTAATATTGCTTGCCAATTAATTCTTGATATGAATAAGATATAAATAAGAAAAATAGTGCCCGCAATAAAAGACAATAAGCAATATGAAGTAGAAATCAATTTTTTCCCTCTCTGAACATCCCCAGAAACACGAGCCTCAGTTAGTCTATTGCGCAAACCTTGTGTGATTCCGAAATCGAACATATCAATCCATGATATAATCGATGTTAAGGTCGCATAAACACCAAACTGATACTTATCCAATGCATTGTACACGATTGGCATTGTCACAATAGCCAATAACATTGTACATATTTTTGCAACAAAAGAAATTGCAGAGCTACGCACAACTACCTGTGAACGCCTAGCGTCAACTTCTTCCCTCTTTTTTGAGAAAAGAAGAACTATTGTACTCTTAAACAGACTTTTTATTTCGTTAATCATGATTACCCAAAACAATTACCCAATATATAATCTAATAAACTCTTTGTAAGGATATGATAATTGAAATTTTCAATAGCGAAACGCCTTCCATTATTACCAATCAATTCTCTCAATTCTTTGTTATCAAACATTTCACAGAATGCCTTGCAAAGAGTTTCTGGCTGGTTATCTTCTGTAAAATATACATTCTTTTTGTGTGTCAGATAATGCACGTAATCATCGGAAGCAACCATTACTATAGGGTTACCGGAAAACAAATACTCAATCACCTTGGATGACAGGCCTCCACCATAATAACTGTCCTTTGGTTTGGCAACGACCATCAGTTTGGCATTGTTCATCAAACGCACATACTCTTCTCGCGATACTTCTTTGGTAAAAGATATACAGTTATCCAGAGACAACTCTTTTATCAACTTCTGCAACTCCTCATAATACGCTATATTTGATATCCTGCCAATGAATTTCAAATCAATATCGTTATGACTTTCATGAAACTTTGCATAACCCTTAATGATATTGGAAAGCCCATCTTTTGCATCGGAGTGTACAGAGCCGCTATAAGCAATATATGGTTTTACTTCCTCTTTCTCCTTGTCAAGAATATCATCTACGGGCATTGTAGCAGGAACCACCAAAGAAACTATCCCTTTGCCTAGAACTTCTTTCTCATAATCTTCCAAGGTCTTCGTTTCAAAAACATATTTATCAATATGCTTTGAAAGCCCCCTATACATTTGCCTTCTTGCTTCTGTATCTTCTAACAGATACTCAGGATACTCACATCCAACTTGAACGACTTCCACTCCGCATTTGTGACATATTTGAGTATACTCAAAAAATTTGTCATTCACATGCATAATGAAAAGAGCCGTTACGCTGTACTGCTTCGCTTTCCGTTTAAGATAATTCTTCAAACGGAATCCTGTCAAATAACGATAAGCAAACGACTTTTGATATTTATTCTGATATGGGTGGCATCTGCCAAGAAGATACTTGTATTCTACTCCTTTATAGGTGCCTGAGGCTTTGACATCATCATATTGCTCGGGCAAGTTGGGAAATAAGCATAGTACCTCTCCCTTACAGCCATGCTCCTGAAAGCCATCCATAAAAGTATAAATAGCATTATCAGAGGCATTGCCGTAAGGGAATGGCACTGACGAGATGATTACAATGAAATCTTCCTTCTTATTATTATGCATAGAAATCTTTGATCTTCTTGCAAATACTTACAATCTCTTCATCCGTCAACTGACCGGCAGACGGCAACCAGAGACCCTTCTCGCCAACCAAGTTACTTACAGGGAACTTGCTCTTATCCGGCTCGCCATAAATGTTCTTATATGCCACCTGCTGGTTGATAGGCGGATACATTACGCGAGTTCCAACACCATGCTCTTTCAGATAAGCCTGGAGCTCCAACTTATTATCAGCCAGCACGTCAATGAACCAAGGAGTTGTGCAAGTCAGATCCTGTTCAAAGAACTTCACGTTCGGGCAGTCTGCCAGTTCCTTCTGATACAGTTTCAGAATCTCTTTCTTGCGCTCAACACGCCAAGCAAGTTTCTCCATCTGTACCAATCCAATGCAAGCCTGCAGCTCTGTGAACTTGAAGTTGAAACCAATGCTGTCGTGAACATCATTTCCACCACCAGAACGGCCAAAGTCCTTCAGTCTCTTCAAACGGTAGATAACATTATCATCGTTGGTGATGAGTGCACCACCCTGACCTGTTGTGATAATCTTAGGAGCAGAGAATGAGAAGCTACCTACTGCACCAACAGTACCCTGATGACGGCCATCAGGATAACGTGAACCAAGGCTCTGGGCAGAGTCTTCAATCAGGACCAGATTCTTCTCCTTACACAGCTTCACGAATGCATCAATACCTGCCTTTGGATAACGGCCATTGGCGTTCACAAACATGATGGCCTTAGTCTTAGGAGTAACAGCTTCCTTTACTTTCTCAATATCTAAGCAAAGGGTTTCAGGTTCCACGTCCACAAATACCGGCTTTGCGCCAAACATCTTCACAGAGTTGGGGGTGGCAATCATAGTGAAGTTAGGAACAATTACCTCATCACCAGCTTGAATGCCACAAGCCATAGCTGCCAGCGTCAAGCTGATAGTACCATTGTTGACCACCACGCAATACTTTGCTCCGGCGTACTCAGCAATCATTTGCTCAAACTTAGCTGTACGCTTGAACTCAGTAAGCCAACCGCCTTCTTCCATATATTCGTTGATGGCCTGTTTCTCTTTCTCGTCGAACCAAGGCTCCATCTGGGGGATAAATCTTTCTTCCATTGTATTGTTTGTTTTATAAATTAGCAATGATCTTCAAATTTGGTTTTATCAGTCTCAACGTCCACAAATGGGCCGTTCTTGGCTTCAATAATCTTGGTGTCATCCTCAAGAATCTCATAGCCGTGACCTCCATATGCATAAACAGCAAGGTCGCCCTCTTTTAGAATGAAGTCACCAATGTAGTTTTTCTGTTCATCAAACAGCAACACACGCATAGAGCCTTTCTTAACATAGGTCATTTCCTGTGTACGCATAGCGCTACGCTCAAAATCATTATGAATGTGAGAGGCCAGCTTACGACCTTTCTTGTACCACCAGGAACCAACCTGAACAAACATCTCATTAGGGGTGACAAAGTTCAAACCTTCCACCCAGTCTTCATCACGGTAAATGATGGCTACCAGATAGCCATCGTGTTCAATTCTCTGCATATCTGTATTATTTTAAATTATCTAAGCATTTGTCTCTCTCTGAAAGCGTAGGATTCTTAACAGGCCAGTCAATCCCCAACTTCGGGTCATCCCAACGAACCGAGAACTGGTCAGCGGCATCCACATAGTCACCAATATAAGCCAGTTTGTAGTGATACATGGCTGCTTCGCTCAACACCAGGAATGAGTTTCCAAATCCGGGAGGGAGCAGTACGGATACCTGATTGTCCTGATTAATGATAAACTTCTCCCATTTGCCATAGGTAGGAGAACCCTTGCGCAGGTCAACTGCCACTTGGCAAATCTCACCATACACACAGGTTACTAGTTTCCACGTCTTGGTGTCACCGTGGATGCCACGAAGGCAATTATGGAAAGTAAGAGCAAACTTGTCGTGCTTGAACTCCAAATCCTTTGGGATATAATTCTCCATCACTTCCTTGTGGAAAGTGGTGAACAACGAGCCTCTCAAATCTGAAAACTTCTTGGTCTTGAACCAAACTAAATCAGGAATAATCTCTGACTTATGTATCTCAAAATCTTTTACGTCCATTATCTTGCCATTTCTATTACATTGTTCCTGACCACTCTTCTTTCTCTGCCAAGTTCACCTTCACCTGCTCACCAGCACGTTCAACGGCAACCTTGGCCACATCATGTTTCACCATCAAGGCCACCAATTCCTCAAACGATGTCTTGGAAGGATTCCATCCAAGACGTGCTTTAGCCTTAGTAGGATCACCCCAAAGATTAACCACATCAGTAGGACGGTAGAATTCCGGGCTAACCTCTACCAACACCTTACCGGTCTTCTGATCAATACCTTTCTCATTCACGCCTTCACCTTCCCATCGGAGTTCAATGCCAACATGATGGAAAGCAAGTGTAGCAAATTCACGAACCGTATGCTGAACGCCAGTAGCAATCACAAAGTCCTCAGGCTCATTCTGCTGAAGAATCAACCACATGCACTCAACATAGTCTTTTGCATAGCCCCAGTCACGGAGGCTGGAAAGATTACCCAGATAGAGTTTATCCTGCTTACCTGCCGCTATGCGAGCAGCTGCCAGCGTAATTTTACGGGTTACAAAAGTTTCGCCTCTACGCTCAGACTCGTGATTAAACAGAATACCAGAGCAGCAATACATATCGTATGCCTCACGGTACTCCTTCACAATCCAATAGCCATAGAGCTTTGCAACGGCATATGGGCTGTAAGGATGAAAAGGTGTGTTCTCGTTCTGCGGAACTTCCTCAACCTTTCCATAAAGCTCTGATGTACTGGCCTGATAGATGCGACATGTCTTTTCCAAGTGGTTGGTACGGACAGCTTCCAAAATTCGTAATACACCAGTAGCATCCACATCAGCGGTAAACTCAGGGCTATCGAATGAAACCTGAACATGGCTTTGTGCTGCCAAGTTGTAAATCTCATCAGGTTTTACTTTGTCCACCACCTTTACAAGTGACATGGAATCACTCATGTCTGCATAGTGCAGGTGGAATTTGGGGTGACCTTCCAGATGAGCAATACGCTCTCTGAAATCTACTGAACTACGGCGGATGATACCGTGTACTTCATAACCTTTCTCAAGCAAGAACTCAGAAAGATAGGAGCCGTCCTGACCGGTTACTCCTGTAATAAGGGCTGTTTTTGCCATATCCTATATACTAATTATTATTCAAATTCTCTCTAATTGCTTTTCTAACAGCCTCTTCAGCTGTGTATTTGGGTGTCCATCCCATCAAGCGAAGGCGGGACACATCATACTGGTACTTACGAACATCACCTTTCCAGCCGCTGTAACGCCCACCATAGTGGATTGGCACGTGAACGCCTATTTCATCCATTACTATCTGTGCTATCTGGTCAACGGTCAATGAAGAATCTACTCCTACTAGATAAGCATTGTAATCCTCATTAGTCTTTTCAAGCAGTGTCATCACGCCTTCTACCAGATCATCAATATAAATGTAAGGCTTAAGTTGAGTACCATCACCAAAGACTTCAAGTGAATCTGGATGAGCCTGAAGTTTCTTAATCAGGTCAGGAATAACTCCGTGAGCCATATTTGGGCCAACCGCATTGCAGAAACGGGCAATCCATACCTGGAAGTCATGCAGATGACTGAATGAACTTATGAAAGCTTCGCTGGCCAACTTGGCTGCACCATAGTGTGAAATAGGTCGCATGATGGAGCGGTGTTCCTGGAGGCGTTCTTCAGCATTGCCATATACTGTCGAAGAAGATGCAAAGAAGAACTTTTTAATTGCGTAAACTCTCATCATCTCCAACACGCTTAGGGTTGTTTGGAACGTATCAGACACATCAATGACTGTGTTCTCCTCTCCCTTGCTCACATCTGCATTGGCGGCAAAGTGGAATACCATATCAAAGGGGTATTGATCAAACACTCCCCTGAGTTTAATGGTATTATTGATGTCAAACTTGTAGAAAGTAAACTGAGAGTTACCTTCCAACTCCTTCAAATTCTCCATACTGCCGTTCGACAGGTTATCAATGGCCACTACTTGATGACCGTCTTTAACCAATCTTCTACAGATATGACTGCCAATAAAACCGGCTCCTCCAGTAACTAATACTTTCATTTCTATTTACCTTTTTGACGGGATAACCGGACCAAAGATCTATTTGTCCCGTCGTTTATATAGTTTATCCCATTATTTAAAACACTCTTCGAATCAATCTCAACATTGATTTGACCGTTGTTTTTCTCTCTTATTAAAACTCCCCCCAGTTTGCTATTAGTGATAGTCAAATTACCTTTGGCATTGCCTTTAACCTGAACCAAATAGGGCACAACCTCTTTTTGTCCTTCACTGATGCCACAATCAATAATCTCCGCATCTACTTCTGCGAAATCCTCAAGATTACAAAGATATCTACCTGTTGTCCCTTCACTATTTTGAATATCGTGTAATACTAATCCACTTACTTTGCATCCTATTATGTCCGATTCATCTTTTGCCCCACTATCGCGAAGGAATTCACATATATGGAAAAAGCCTGTCTCAGGTGCACGTTTGATTGACGCAGTAACTCGAATATCTCTATGGTGACATTTATCAGACCTAAAACGGAAATCAGCTCCCTCTTTTAAACCTGTTCCATAAGACTGAAAACCAATTACTCTTTCTCCTGATTGTATTTCGGGAATGATAGCCGTGATATCCAAATGATCACATCCTTTCATGTCCAAAACTTCTTTCCCAGTAGCGTCAGCCCTTAAATAAACAGCATCCTTAATCAATAAATGAGTCTTAGTCTCTAGCGGGTTATAACCTTCGTATCTGATTTTGGAATTCGACACCCCGGTACAATAGAAGCCTCTGTGCGGATTAGTTACTGTTATGTCTAAATCAAGACTGTCACCGCAGTATAATACAAGGCCATAACCAACATTGTTAGAACTAACTCTGATAATTGAATTAAAGAGTCCTCTCCTTGGTGTATCCTCTGGTCTTGTTTCATTGTGTACCCATACACCACTTCGTAATATACAATCTCCGTTCTCTTGACTACAATTCAAAAGATTGATTCCCTCACAATCGCCATAGCATTGAATAAAAGAACAACCCATTGACCGCTTATGCTTACGACAATGATGCTCATCATCATCATGGAAATATAAATCACGAAATGTTACATTCTTTACGTTATGCAATACTATCACGGGTTTGATCGCATCTGAACGAAAAGGATAAATATTTGATATTGTGTTTCCATGAAAATAGATATCCGCCCCACTATCAATTTCTCTGAAAGATAGTAAACCATCTAAAGTAGATGCATCTTCCATACTAATTCGATAGTTCTTATTGAAATCACATCTTACGCCATTATCTATTGCATTTATCAGAAGAAATCGAAATGTTCCTGTTTCATCTTGTGACCCAAAACAACGGTCATCAATATTATCAATTGATATATTACCTAAGTAATTACAATTCACGAAGGAAGGTTGACCTTCAATTTTGGTAGAATCAAACTGAATAACACCATTCTTTATAACTCCACCTTTAAAAACGACTGTACATCCTTTGGGAAAAATTAAAGTCTTTCCCTTTAAATCAACCTTCTTAGAGACCGTGTAACTTTGGTTATCCTTAAGTGCAATAACTCTTTCCTTTGTTATTGCTCTCTTTAATTCAATGTTCGATTTACAACGAGAAAAGCATAGGACTTGACATGATAATGCCAGCGTCATCAGAGATAGTACTAATATTGTCCATGTCAATCTTTTCATTTCTTTTACTCCTGCCTATTAACTTTTTCAAAGAATGTATCAGGCTTTTGGGGGTCAAAGATCTCGTTGCAGTACATCACCGTAACCAAATCCTCAGTATCACTCAGGTTGATGATATTGTGCGTGTATCCCGGAAGCATGTGGACGGCTTCGATCTTGTCGCCACTCACTTCCCACTCCAGCACCTTGCCTTCAGGGTCGTTCAGGTTGCGCTGCTGAATGAGTCCATGGCCCTTCACCACAATGAACTGCTCAAACTTGGTGTTGTGCCAGTGCTGCCCTTTTGTAATACCAGGCTTGGAGATGTTGATGCTCACTTGGCCTACGTTAAGAGTATGAACCAACTCGGTGAAGGAGCCACGGTCATCGACATTCATCTTGAGCGGGAAGGCTACTTTCTCCTTGGGCAGGTAGCTGAGGTAGGTACTGTAGAGCTTCTTAGCAAAGGAGCCCTGCGGGATCTCGGGGATTAATAAGGTTGAGGGTTGAGAGCTGAAGGATTTCAGGAGCTCCACAATCTCGCCCAGGGTGACGTGATGGGTAATGGGGCAATAGCAATACTTACCATCTGCCTTGGGCAAGACTTCCAGTCCATCAAACTCGCAATGATGTTCCTCACCTTTCAGACAAGCAATCATTTCATCCACCAGGTCGTCGATGTACAGCAGCTCTAACTCCACACTGGGGTCGTTGACGGTATAAGGCAGGTCGTTGGCAAAGGCATTGCAGAAGGTTGCTACCGCACTATTGTAATTAGGCCTGCACCATTTACCAAACAAGTTTGGGAAACGATATACAAACACCTTTGCACCAGTCTCCTTTCCATAATCCAAGAACAAGTCTTCGCCGGCTTTCTTGCTACGGCCATATTCAGAGTTTCCAAAACGTCCTGTCAGCGAAGCCTGCTGCGAAGAACTGAGCATCACAGGGCAATTGTTCCCGTGCTTTTTCAAAGTATTCAACAGCGTGCTGGCAAACCCAAAGTTACCCTGCATGAACTCCTCTTGGTTCTGCGGGCGGTTAACGCCAGCCAGGTTGAATACAAAATCCGCTTCCACACACCACTGATCTAACTGCTCTGGCGTACTATCAAGGTCGTATGCATATACCGCATCCACGGCTATGCCGTAGTTGCGAGCTTTTCCGTCCTTGATGTTATTGAGTTGAGCACAAAGGTTCTTACCAACAAATCCTTTAGCGCCCGTTATAAGTATTCTCATTATTAAACCAGGTTGGGGATACCGTTCAGCTCATTCTGGATATATGTCAAAGAGGCAATCTTCTCCTTCGTTTCTTCCAAATTCAGACGACGGGTATTATTACTGTTGAACTCTTCAATAGTTGCTCTCTTTACATCTCCTTCCTTGAAGTACTTATCGTAGTTCAGGTCACGGTTATCAGCAGGCACGGCATAGAATTTACCCATATCGATGGCCTTGGCAGCTTCTTCCTTAGTCAACAACGTCTCATACATCTTCTCACCGTGGCGAATTCCGATGACCCTGATTTCAGGTGTGACAGGTGCCTGATGTTTAAACAACTCCACCACAGCCTCTGCCTGCGTCTGGATGGTGCAAGCAGGAGCTTTCTGCACCAAAATGTCGCCATTCTTACCGTTCTCGAATGCAAACAGCACCAAATCAACTGCCTCTTCCAAAGACATTATAAAGCGAGTCATACTGGGTTCGGTAATAGTAATAGGATTGCCCTTGCGAATCTGGTCTATCCACAGGGGGATGACAGATCCACGTGAGCACATCACATTACCGTAACGTGTGCAACAGATCTTGGTGTTCCCACTCATACGGCTCTTGGCCACGGCAATCTTCTCCTCGATGGCCTTGGTGATGCCCATGGCGTTGATGGGATAGGCGGCCTTGTCGGTGGAGAGGCAGATGACGCACTTGACGCCGGCATCGATGGCGGCATCGAGGGTGTTGTCGGTACCGATGACGTTGGTCTTGACGGCCTCCATGGGGAAGAACTCGCAGCTGGGCACCTGCTTCAATGCCGCAGCATGGAACACGTAATCCACACCTTTCATCGCGTACTTCAAAGTACTCTTATTGCGTACATCACCAATATAGAACTTAATCTTATTGGCCACTTCCGGCATACGCGCTTGAAAGTCGTGACGCATATCATCCTGCTTCTTCTCGTCGCGGGAGAAGATGCGGATTTCTCCAATATCTGTACGGAGAAAACGGTTCAGCACTGCGTTACCAAAACTACCAGTACCACCAGTTATGAGTAATACTTTGTCTTTAAAAACTGACATATAATTCTATTTCTTATATTTGTTTATTCTTTATTAAAAAGGACAGGCCCGCTGTTATTGAACCTTTATTTATGAGAGACCAGCGGGATTCCCGCCCCTTATATCTGGGGCTTCAAGTCTGTGCGGAAGACCTATCTGCCCCATCGCGGCACTGACTGCGCGTAAAACAGTGACCGCCTTTCTTTTACTTGTAATAATCTTTATACCACTCTGCAAACTTTCTCAATCCCTCGCGCAGGGGAATCTTGGGTGTAAACCCAAAGTCGCGCTCCAGAGCGGTGCTGTCGGCATAGGTGGTGGGCACATCGCCCGGCTGCATGGGCACCAGCTGCTTGTGGGCATCAAAATCGTAGTCCTTTGGCAAGACTCCTGAGCGTAGTAATTCCTCCTGAAGGATATTCACAAAATCAAGCAGATTCTCCGGTTGACCGCCTCCAATGTTATATACCGCATAGGGTGGAATAGGAAGGCCGTCTTCACCGGTCTTCTTTTCCGGGGCTTTCTTCATTACCCTTACAATTCCCTCTACTATGTCGTCCACATAGGTAAAGTCCCTCCGGCAGTTGCCATAGTTATAAATCTGAATAGTCTGGCCTTTCAATAGCTTGTTGGTGAAACCAAAGTAGGCCATATCAGGACGTCCGGCGGGGCCATATACCGTAAAGAATCGCAAGCCCGTGGTGGGGATATTATAGAGTTTGCTGTAGCAGTGCGCCATCAACTCGTTGCTCTTCTTTGTGGCTGCATAAAGCGAAACTGGATTATCTACTCTATCGTCCGTAGAGAAAGGAACTTTCTTATTACCTCCATAAACACTGCTCGAAGAAGCATAAACAAGATGCTCAACGGGGTTATGACGGCAGGCCTCCAGGATGTTGTAGAACCCTATGATGTTGCTCTCAATGTAAACATCGGGATTCTCAATACTATAACGGACTCCGGCTTGAGCCGCGAGATTAACAACAATGTCAAACTTATACTCCGTAAATAACTTGTTTATCAGTTCCCGATCTGCAATGGAGCCCTTAACGGACACATAGTTTATGCCCGCAGGTTTTGCCTTGTCCAACTCACTGAGTCGGTACTCCTTGAGCGACGGGTCGTAATAGTCGTTGAGGTTATCAATACCCACTATCGTCCCGCTAGTCATCTCACGTAACAACCTATGCACAAGGTTGCTCCCTATGAATCCAGCATGTCCGGTTACAAGTATAGTTTTCATATATTGTTTCTCCTTTTCATTATTTTTTGCTCGCCTTCGCTCGCCGGCTACCGCCGTCTCATCTCCGAGTCATCTACGAACCATCTCCGAGCCTTGCGGCTTAGATTTCCTTCCTCCACACCATCTTATTGACCACGCCCACATAGCTCTGGATGATGCGGACGACCTTGGTGGAGACGTTCTCATCGACATAATCGGGCACGGGGATGCCGAAAAGGCCGTCTTTGATCAGGCTCACGGCAACATCTACACTTTGAAGCAAACCTACTGTATCTATGCCGCTCAGCACAAAGCAACCTTTATCAAGTGCTTCAGGGCGTTCCGTACTAGTACGAATGCAGATAGCAGGGAATGGATGTCCTACTGAAGTGAAGAAACTCGATTCCTCTGGCAAAGTACCACTATCGCTCACCACTGCGAAAGCATTCATCTGCAAGCAATTATAGTCATGGAATCCCAATGGTTCATGCTGAATCACTCGTTTATCCAATTTAAATCCACTGGCTTCCAAACGTTTACGACTTCTCGGATGACAGCTATAAAGAATAGGCATGTCGTATTTCTCAGCCATTTTGTTGATAGCTGTAAACAATGACATGAAGTTCTTCTCTGTATCTATATTTTCCTCACGATGAGCTGAAAGCAAGATATATTTACCTTTCTGTAATCCAAGACGTTTATGAATATCTGAAGCCTCTATTTCTGCCAAATTCTGATGCAAAACCTCTGCCATCGGGGAACCTGTGACATAAGTACGCTCTTTCGGTAAGCCGCAGTCAGCAAGATATCTACGTGCATGTTCAGAGTAAGCCATGTTTACGTCACTGATAATATCTACGATACGACGGTTTGTCTCTTCTGGGAGGCATTCGTCTTTACAGCGATTACCGGCTTCCATGTGGAAAATAGGAATATGAAGTCTCTTAGCACCAATCACCGACAAGCAGCTATTAGTATCACCGAGAACAAGTACAGCATCAGGCTTAACCTCCACCATAAGCTTGTAGCTTTTATCGATAATATTACCCATTGTGGCACCGAGGTCATCACCCACTGCATCCATATATACATCGGGGTCTTTTAACTTCAAATCTTTAAAGAAAACACCATTGAGATTATAATCGTAGTTTTGTCCTGTATGAGCCAAGAGGCAGTCAAAATACTCTCTACACTTGTTAATCACCGCAGCAAGACGAATGATCTCGGGTCTTGTACCAACTATGATTAGAAGCTTCAGCTTCCCATTGTTTGCAAAATTTGCCATTATTGTTTATTTATTTCTGAACAACTATTATTATATTTCCACTTTCACTACCACCTTTTTCACCATCTTCGGTTCATCTACACTCAACTGCGGCATGTGGCTTGGCTGAAGTATGATGAAAGATGTTTTATTCCTGCTCCACCCAAATCAACTTCTGCACATCATATCCTCTCCGTGTCGCTTCTGCAAGTATCGTCTCCTTAACCTCATCTGAAATCTTTGGCGTCCTTGCCAAAATCCACAGATAACTTTCATCGCTGCCACCGACTAAAACCCACTGATAATCTTCATCCAACAGCATGATTCGATAGTCGCCATAGAATGGACCGAAGAACGAAACTCTAAGAATTCTTGGGTTATCAGTAAACTTTGCTTTGCCATTGGCTTCGCTTGGCTGACCGTTTTTGATACCAGTGTTCTTAACAGCTACTTTGCCGTCTTCACGCAATGAGTAATTTGCTTTGCAGAATTGAATTCCACGCTCGAATTTATGGTCGAAACGGGCTATTTCATACCAATCGCCAAGGTATTTGTCAAGCTGTAAATTGCCTGATACTGAATTATCAACCTTGGTTTGGGCGTTGCAGCCAGTGAAAATGCAGAGACACATAATTAATAAGGTTAGGAGGTTTTTCATAATCTTTATATTATTAGTTTAATAGCTTAATAGCTTAGTAGCTTAATAGCTTATGAGCTTAATAGTTTATATGTCGAAGATTGATTCGCAATCTTAATAATTCTCCGCATTCAATTCGAAATACGCCTGCGGATGGTTGCAAACCGGGCAAATCTGAGGGGCTTTCTTTCCAATGACAATGTGACCGCAGTTGGAGCACTTCCAGATTCTGTCACCATCACGTGAGAAAACGATGCCTTCCTCGATGTTATTCAAGAGTTTGCGGTAACGCTCTTCATGCTCTTTCTCGATAGCTGCCACCATCTCAAACTTACGGGCAATCTCGGTGAAACCTTCCTCGCGGGCCTCTTTAGCCATGCGGGCGTACATATCGGTCCACTCGAAGTTTTCGCCTTCAGCAGCGGCTTTCAAGTTAGCCTCAGTGCCCGGCACCTCACCGTCGTGCAAATACTTAAACCAAATTTTGGCATGTTCCTGCTCGTTGGCAGCTGTCTCCTCAAAAATCTTCGAAATCTGGACATAGCCGTCTTTCTTGGCCTTTGAGGCAAAATATGTGTATTTATTACGTGCCATTGATTCGCCAGCGAAGGCCTCCATGAGATTCTTTTCTGTTTTTGTTCCTTTCAGATTCATAAGTATATTGTTTTAATTGTTAATTGATTCTAAACGTCTCCGAATTGATTTCATTCTTCATCTCGTCGATGACCTTCAGCAAGTATTGTCCGTACTGGTTTTTCAGCATTGGCTGGGCCAATTCACGCATTTTTTCTTCAGAAATCCAACCATTGCGGTATGCTATGCCCTCCAAACAAGCTATCTTCAAACCTTGACGCTTCTCGATAACCTCAACAAATGTTGAAGCTTCACTTAATGAATCGTGTGTGCCGGTATCCAACCAGGCAAAACCACGGCCAAGGGTTTGAACTTTCAGCTCACCATCTTCGAGGAAACGTTGATTCACTGTAGTGATTTCAAGTTCGCCACGGGCAGATGGCTTGATATTCTTGGCAACTTCAACCACCTTGTTGGGATAGAAATACAATCCCACCACGGCATAGTTGCTCTTCGGATTCTTAGGTTTTTCCTCGATGCTGAGGCAATTGCCTTGCTTATCGAACTCGGCAACGCCATATCTTTCCGGATCTGAAACCCAGTAGCCAAACACTGTGGCTTTCTTATTCTCTTCAGCCTCTTTCACAGCCGCCTTGAGCATGTGGATCAAGCCATTACCATGGAAGATATTGTCGCCAAGCACAAGGCAAGCGCTATCGTTGCCTATAAATTTCTCACCTATTATAAATGCCTGCGCCAATCCATCGGGTGAAGGCTGCTCGGCATACTCAAAATGCACGCCATAGTCGCTGCCGTCGCCCAAAAGGCGTTTAAAACCTGGCAAATCGAAAGGCGTGGAAATGATAAGGATATCGCGGATGCCGGCAAGCATCAGTACGCTGATGGGGTAATAGACCATCGGCTTGTCGTAAATCGGCAAAAGCTGCTTGCTTACACCTTTAGTTATTGGATATAAACGAGTCCCGGAACCACCTGCTAATACTATGCCTTTCATTAGTTTAATAGCTTAATAGCTTAATAGTTTAAATTGTCATTTCGAGCGTAGTCGAGAAATCTCCTGCAATAAAGCAGTTCCTCTGTTTGAAGGAGATTTCTCCGCTCCGCCTATCGGCTCCGGTCGAAATGACGGGAGGGAGCTTCAGTCGAAATGACAGTTAGTCGCGTTTGAAAATGTCACGAGTGTATACCTTATCAATAACGTCATCAAGGCAGCTGTCGTAACGGTTTGCGATGATGGCTTGAGATTGCTCTTTGAATTTCTTTAAATCATTAACCACCAAGCTTCCGAAGAAAGTGCTGCCGTCTTCCAAAGTTGGTTCGTATATGATTACTTGGGCGCCTTTGGCCTTGATACGCTTCATCACGCCTTGGATGGCTGATTGGCGGAAGTTGTCGGAGTTAGACTTCATCGTCAAACGATACACACCGATGATGCATTCCTTTTCTTCTTTGGCGTCGAAATCGCCTTTGTTATAATAATCGTAGTAACCCGCTTTCTTGAGTACCTGATCAGCAATAAAGTCTTTACGAGTTCTATTTGACTCGACTATTGCCGTCATCATGTTTTGAGGCACATCCTCATAGTTGGCGAGCAGCTGCTTGGTATCCTTCGGGAGGCAGTAGCCACCGTAGCCAAAGCTTGGGTTGTTGTAATGGCTGCCGATACGTGGGTCGAGACCAATGCCATCGATAATGGCTTGAGTGTCAAGGCCCTTCATCTCAGCGTAGGTATCCAACTCATTAAAGTAGCTAACTCTTAAGGCCAGATATGTATTGGCGAACAACTTCACGGCCTCAGCCTCTTTCATGCCAACGAATAAAGTAGGCACATCAGTCTTTATTGCAGCCTCCTGCAAGAGCTTTGCAAAGACGTGAGCGCGCTCAGTGAGCCAGTCAATATTGGTCAAAGCCTTGATAGCCTCGTTTTCCTCCTGATACTCAGCACCTTTCATCATCTTCGGGATGCCTACGATGATACGGCTCGGATAGAGGTTATCATAGAGCGCTTTGCTCTCACGCAGGAACTCAGGACTGAACAACAAGTTGAACTTCTTCACGCCTTTCTTCAGATATTTCACGTAAAGACCTCTGGTATAACCAACAGGAATGGTAGATTTGATAACCATCACAGCATCAGGATTAACCTTTAATACGGCATCAATGACTGCCTCAACCGCACTGGTGTCGAAGAAGTTTTTCTGGCTATCGTAGTTGGTAGGTGCAGCAATCACTACAAACTCAGCGTCTTTGTAACCAGCTTCCTGATCGAGAGTGGCCTTCAGGCTAAGAGGCTTGTTAGCAAGATAATCCTCGATATAGTCATCCTGAATAGGCGACTTTTTATTATTGACAAGGTCAACGCGTGCCGGCACGACATCGACAGCTGTGACATCGTTATGCTGAGCCAAAAGTGTGGCTATTGACAAACCTACGTATCCTGTTCCTGCTACTGAAATATTCATAGTTTAATAGTTTATTAGCTTATAAGCTTAATAGATTATTAGATTAAAGTTTAGATTGACGGAGACCGTTAAGCATTTTTGCTATAGCATCTATTCTTGGTTTAATTGCATTTACGCTACTTTTAGTTATATATGAAAGATCTATAGCTATAAGCAATTGATTATAAGTCTCCATCAATGAACCATAGGCTATTTCTAAATAATGATTTTGTTCTTTATTAGAAAACCGTCCGCTACCTTCGGCAATATTTGAAGGAACTGAAACGATTGCCCTTCTAATCTGATCACAAAGTGCGTATTTCTCAAACTTTGGAAAACTATCTAGTAAATTATATATATCGACAACTAACTGTTTGGCTTCTTGCCATACTTTCAGTTTCTCAAACGAGTAAACAATTCCATCCATAATAAAAAAGTTCCCCTATAAACTACTAAGCTATTAAGCTATGTAAGCTATTAAGCTACGTAAGCTATTAAGCTACGTAAGCTATTAAGCTATGTAAGCTATTAAGCTACTAATCTAAATATTGTACGTTTTAACTTTGGTCTTTGGTTCTTTTATCGGCTCTAGCTTTTCGACGTCTGTTGCATTTAAAGCTACCGTCGCCACGGCTGCGATGCCTTCGATCTTGATGATGACGCGTTTTTCGTGACGGTTGGGCATGCGGATGAATGTGCCCTCAACTCCTTCGAAAGGCCCCATCACCACTCGCACACGGTCGCCTTTGCGCAAATCGATATCCGCACTGACAGGTTTCATGCCGCTTGTTCGCACCACCTTGATGAAATCCTGCATCTGCTTCTCGGGTACATACTGTGGACATTCACGACCGGTCTTGCTGTCTTTTTCCATCATAAAGCGCAGATGCTCGAGTTTGCCGTGCTTTATCTCGTAGATGCGGCTGTACGACTCGTGGATGAAGATGTAGTTGTGCACCAAAGGCTCGGTCTTCCAACCGGTGGCCACCCCTTTTTCGTTACGAATCTTGATCCTTACGGTAGGGATATAGTTCTCAATTCCCATCGCGTTGAGCAGCTCGGCAGCCGATAATTCACGCTGATATGTGACCCTCATCACGTACCAAGCCACAACATCACTATCTAATTTGTTCATTTATCACCACCTTTTGAAAGGGCACACCTATTGTACCGAGCATAACTCGGGGTCATCGAAAACCGTGTAACTAGCTGGATTTCAATCGTTTACGAATTAGTATTGGGATTTTTCGCTCATCTTTGGCTGTAATATACCGACTACACGAAGCGAAAAATAGTCAACTGCAAATTTAATGATTATTTAAATAGGTACAACAAAAAAATAACAAAAAAGTGAGATATTTTCCAATACCTCACTTCCAGAGATGTTGCCCAACCAGGGTTCGAACCTAGACTTTACTGATCCAGAGTCAGTCGTGTTGCCAATTACACCATTGGGCAATTCCGACCGCAAAATTACATATATTTTTTATTCGTGCGACAAAAATTTTGTTTTTTTCTTATCCAATTGATATTCAGCTGTTTGCCACACGGATTCGCCATATTTTTGCATCTCTGAAGCCAGCTCGGGATAGTCATCGGCATAGTTGGTTATATCTTTTTCGCGATATTTATACAATCCTTTTTGCTCTTCGCCGGGTTGGTTGATGAACAGCCACTGGCCATCCAACACACCGTATTTGTTGTCGGTCATAAAGCAGGTGTAAGGCCGCCGCTCACTCAAAAGGTCGATGCCGAAGCTGTTGTTGACATAATTTTTTCCCAAAATTCCCATTACTGTGGGGAACAAATCCATCTGGCTGGCTATTGATTCGTTGACCTGCGGCTCCATGCCTGGAATATAAAACACCAGCGGAGTGTGGAAATAGCTGAGCGGAATGGAATAGTCAGTGTCGAGTGCCGCTCCATGGTCGGCCACAAACACGAAGAGAGTGTTGTCGAACCATGGCTTTTCCTGTGCCAAATCGATGAAACGCTGCAGCGACCAGTCGGCATACTCGGTAATCTGATATTTAATCTCGGTGCTGCGTGGCTCAAAATATTCGGGAATATAAAACGGCCCATGGTCGGAGGCTGTCATCATGGCAGCGAAGAAAGGCCTGTTATTGCTCGCCATCTCATCGAAAACAGGCATCGCAAAGCGGAACATATAGTCGTCAGGAACTCCGAGGGTGGTTTTGACTTCGCTGGCAGGATAGTCGGCCTGCGAGATGATACGCTCAACGCCATTCTGGCTAAGGAAGCCGGCAACATTGTCGAACTCCTTGTCGTGAGTGGTGAAATAAGCGGTCTGGTATCCGTTTTTTTGCAAAGTGGCGGCAATGCCGTCGTATTGCAGCACTGGAATCCGCTTCAAAGCATGATTGCGGAACACCACCGGATAAGACGTGAAGGTGGTGTAGATGCCGCAGTAGGTGTGGGTGCCGCTGGTGTAGCAATTGCTGAACATCAACGACTTATCCATCAGCGAGTCGAGGAAAGGCGTAAGATTACGGGTGTTGCCGCCATGAGACGTCTTGTTGTAGCTCATACCCTCCATGATCACAACAATGACATTGTAAGATACACTGTCGGTTGCAGGAGATTTTTTCACTTGCGGTGAAAGCTCTCGCTTTGCTCGAGTCTCCGCTACGCCTAACGGCTCCGGTCGAAATGACGACACTGTCCCCTCGTCATTTCGAGCGAAACGAAGTGGAGTCGAGAAATCTCTGACTCGAGCAATCGGAAACTCAGGGTCAGGATTTTCAATCCCAAGATACTGCTGCACATTGGCTATGGCTTCGTCATCCGACATAAAGCGAACCTTCTGATTGTCAGGATCCATGCTGTCGAGCCAGCTGCGGGCCAGGGTGAAATTGGGGTTCAGACCAAGCTGGTTGAGCATGGCGTTGTTGCCAAAATAAGCAGTGCCCACCATTATTGGCGATTTTTCGTTCAGACGTCCACGCATACCGATGAAAATCAACCCGCCAAGCAGCAGGGTATAAACGCCATATCTAACGTATCCAACTGATTCCCAGTCGGTTGAGTGCTTCATGATGCGGTTGGCAAAATACCAGAAAACAAAGCCGAAAAGCAATACCGGTATCATCATCAGAATGTAAGTGGGCTCCTCGAAAATCATCTTGAACACAAAGGCGCTGTCGCCTGTTGCCATCCACTCGAAAGCTGTAATGTTAAAGCGGTCGAAGAACTGGTTGAAGTAAGGGATATCGGCGGCACAGATACCGAAAGTTATTGTAAAACAAATGGTTAGCAACCATGTATAAATCAATTCAAACAGTCGGCTTTTGCGCCCGAAAAAGCTGAAACCTATCAGCACAATAGTCGGGATGGCAATGATAAAACCTATGGTCACAATATCGAAACGCACTCCCATCACGAAGGCTTGCGTCACTTCCCAAGCGGTAGTCTCGCCCACTCTGTCCAAATTCAACAGCAGTAAAGCCACCCTGAAAGCGGTGTAAATCGCAATCAGCAGCAGATATAGTTTGACTGTTATCTTTACAAATACCGGAATCTTTTTATACACTTTCAACTCTACACTATCTGAATAACCTTTCAACTTCTTTAATAGCACTCGGCAACGCGAACACCACCACTCGGTCGTCGGCCTCAATCTGGAATTCGCCGGTTGCGATATGACTCTGCTCGCCACGTATGATGCCTGCTATGATGGCTCCGTCGGGCACATGCAACCTGTTGATTGACCGCATTGTGGCCAAACATCCGTCGGGCACCACAAACTCCACTATGTCGGCATCGATACCGCTCAGCACCTTCAAAGTGGACACATTGTCGCCCAAGGTGTAGCGCACTATGTAGCTGGCTGCGATAAGTTTCTTATTGATAATGGTGTCTATTCCAATGTTTTGTGATATGTCGATATAGTCGATATTCTCAACCAGGGCTATGGTGCGCTTTACACCGTAAGCCTTGGCCTGCAGGCATGTTAGAATGTTGGTTTCGGTGTTTTCTGTAACCGCGATAAACGCGTCAACGCTCTTGATGCCTTCTTCCTCGAGCATGTCGACATCGCGCGCGTCGGCATTGACCACCAAGGTGTTGGAAAGTGTATTTGACAATTCCAGACAGCGGTTCTTATCCACCTCAATGATCTTGATATCCATATCGTTCTCAAGACGCTTGGCCGTGATACGTCCCACTCGGCCTCCGCCGATAATCATCACGTTGCGGATGTTGTAGCGTTGCTTGCCGCTGAGCGACATCAGTTCCTTGATGGCTTGAGGCTTGGATATCACATAAAGCATGTCGCCCGCCATCAGACGGTCGGCACCATGAGGTATAAAGGTGTTTTGACGACGATGCAAAGCCACCGGCTTGAAGTCGAGGTGTTTGAAACGGTCCTGCACCTCGTCAAGAGTTTTGTTGACTATGACGGCTTTGTCCTCAATCTTCATCATGTACATCTCGAGCTTGCCGCCTGCAAAGTCGTAAACCTCGGTGGCACCGGTCTGCTTCAGAAGCGACACTATCTCCTGAGCGGCTATGTCCTCAGGCGAAACTATGCCGTCAATGCCCAGATCCTGGTAGATTCGCCATGCCTCCTGGCGGATGTTTTCCATGGTGTTGACACGGGCAATGACACGTTTGGCACCGAGCTTCTTGGCCAAGATTCCCGTAAGCAGGTTGATATGCTCGTCGTGAAGAACCGCTATCACCATGTCGGCCTTTTTCACGTTGGCTTTCTGCAACACATTGATTGAAGTGGAGTCACCGGCAATAGTCATAAGGTCGGAATGCGACTCCATCATCCTCAACAACTCCTCATGAGGGTCAACAATGGTGATATTATGGTCGCTATGCTCCAGTGCTTCCGCCAGATGCAAACCAACTTCACCGTCTCCAGCAATGATTATATCCATATTCTATATTATTGTTCGTCATTCCGACCGACCGCAGGGAGCGGCAGGATCTCCCACAATCAATAGAGATGTCTCCATTTCGCTTCGCTTCAGTCGAAATAACGGTTGTATTATTAATCCCAGTCAGCAGATACTCTGAAATACTCCCTAAACGACGTTAAATCTTCTTTATTCAGTTCAGCCGAGAACACGTTTTCACCTTCTGCGGCCTCAGCCACCACTCGTCCTTTCATGTTCAACACCATGCTCTCGCCCTTGTATTTTATATCGCTATCATCTGTTCCGACACGATTCACGCCCACAATATACGCCTGATTCTCAATGGCTCTGGCCCGCAACAAAGTGTTCCAAACCTCCGATTTCTTTTCGGGCCACTCGGCAGTGTAAATTGCCAAATCGTACTCGAACTTGCCATCGCGGAAGCTGTTGCGGTTCCACACCGGAAAACGCATGTCGTAGCACACGAACGGCCTGATGCGCCATCCTTTATACTCGATCGTGATACGCTCCACGCCTGGATTAAGCCCTATCTCGCCTCCCATGGTAAACAGATGCCTCTTGTTGTAAACGTAGAACTTCCCATTGGGTTCCATCCAAACAAAGGTATTGTAAAAACCATCCCCTTTAGTCAAAATAGTGCCGCAAACCGCGCAATTTTTCTCATTAGCCATCCTCTCCATCCACTTCATCGTAGGCCCACCCAACTCCTCCGCAAACAGATTAGGATCGGCTGGAAAACCAGTGGTGAAAGTCTCAGGCAGCACAATGACATCGGTGTCGGCCACGCCGCTGATGAGCTTTTCGAAATGCTTGCGGTTGGCCTGCTGATCGCGCGCGACTATGTCACTTTGCACACATGTTACCCTGAGATTCATAAAAATTTCATTAAAAAAACTTACAAATATACTACTTTTATTATTTTTGCTTAATTTTGTAAAAAATTTTTTTGGATATGAAGAGGATATTATTCACTATCGCCGCTGTTATTGTATTGAGTGTCAGCGGATTAGCACAAGAAAGCTTACACTACGGCGTTTTCTTGGGAGGAAGCGTCAACTGGATGAAAATAGGCGACAACCTTTTTTACGACGACAGCGAGGTGAACACCGTGATGATTTCAGAAGACAATTACGAGGTGTCGTATCTGACGGTCAACGATGCCAAAGTGGCGCCAAACTTCGGCTTTGTGATAGGCGGTATGTTTGAATACCAAGCCAGCAACCGAGTCGGGCTGCAACTTGAGCTGTTCTACAATCAGTCGGGATACAAACTAACAGGCAACGTCAGAAAGAAAAACATCGAAGATGACGAATATGTAACTTATGGCTACAAAGCCAACACAAAAATGAGCAACGTAAGTGCCGCGATTATGGCAAAGGTGTACTTCTTCGACCAACTGATGAGCCTCGACCTGGGTGTGCAGCCCAGCTTCTGTTTCCGCATGATAAAAGAAGCCGAACGCGGCATCAACCACAAGAGCGTGGTTTACAACAGCGACAGTGAATTCGACCCACTGAGTATCAATGCCTTAGGCGGTGTAACATTCAACTTCTTCGACAACATCTTCGTGTCGGCCCGCTTCAGCTTTGGATTTATGGATCTGATCAGGCAGAAGACCCCTTATCTTGAGAGCGGAGTTGATGCCGACGACCAGATTCATTACAACTACGATGATGCGGTGTCACAGACCAGATCGGTGCTACTGACTGTAGGATATAAAATCAGATAAAGACGGAAAACTATGCAAAGCAATCACGAATGTGAGACCTCAAGGGCTCACCCTGAAGTGAGGCTTTGCATAGTTTGAAGTCGATGATTAAATGTTTATAGGTTATAGTTTATAGGTTATTGAAGTTTTTAAAAACGGAAAACTATGCAAAGCAATCACGAATGTGAGACCTTAAGGGCTCACCCTGAAGTGAGGCTTTGCATAGTTTGGAGTTAAATTGAATATGAATTTTAATAGAGAAAAAATAAAGGAACTTTACGCTGACAAGCGCTACCAGACGTATTTCGACGTGGGGCTGTTCTTCGTGCTGATTTTCAGCTTTCATTTGCTTTATGTTGTTTGGAACGAATGTCTCGACTACTGGCCGATTAAAGGTACCATCGACAAGCTGTTCGTGTGGGCTTCGAAGCTGCTTTTCAACCAAAGCACCTGGGTTTTGGAACATGTATTCCGCATGGATTTCTTCACCAAAGACCAGACAATTTGGTTCCTCAACCATCAGGACACCTATTCAGCTGTGACTGTGGCACCCGAATGCACCAGCCTCAAGCAGTGGCTGCACTGGCTCTACCTGATGCTCATCTTCCCCGGCCCGTGGAAGCACAAAGCCTGGTACATACCGCTGGGACTGGTCATAGTGGAATTCACCAACGTGGTGCGAGTGGTTGGAATAGCGTTATTTTTAAGGCCTTTCCCAAACGACTTCGCACTGGCTCACGACGTTATCTTCAAGATAATGTTCTATGTGGTTATCTTTTTGATGTGGGCAATCTGGAATGATAATTTTCATCATAAAAAGGACCGTCATTTCGACTGAAGTGAAGCGAAATGACGATTATTATTCAGCTGATATCTCCTTCAGAGTAGCCTGATAAGCAGTGAAAACATTGGCGCGCGAGATGTAGCCAAGGTACTTGCCGTGGTCGACAATCACTATGTTGTATTTGTGTGATTTCTCAAATTTCTGGACTATGCTTTCGATGGTTTCATCATAATTGATGATGTACTCGGGATAAACCATGATGTCTTCGACCGAAGTGCCGTATAGGCTGGTGTCGAACATGAATGAGCGCACATCGTCGAAGAGGATATGCCCCTCGAAATCGCCGTTTTCGGACACTACCGGGAAGATGTTTCTGGTTGAAGAAGCTATGACTTTGACCAGATCGCCAAGCGTTTGCTCGGGACGGATGGTCGTGAAATTGGTCTCGATGAGGTTGTCGGAAGTCATCATGCTGAGGATGGTTTCATTCTTGTTGAACGACACTTTCACTCCTTTTTCGGCAATACTTCTGGTGTAAATCGATTCCTTGAAGAACATGCGGTTCACGGCCAGCGAGAGAGCCGACACTATCATCAGCGGCACCATCAGCGAGTAGCCGTTGGTGATTTCAGCGATGAGGAAGATTCCTGTCAGCGGGGCATGCAGCATTCCGGCTATGACACCGCTCATTCCGACAAGGGCAAACTTCGACACATCTAGGTTTCCTATTCCTAAATTGTTGATTATCAGCGCATAAACCATGCCAGTCATTGCACCAAGGAACAGTGCCGGAGCAAAAGTGCCTCCCACTCCACCGGCTGCGAAAGTGAGCGAAGTGGCAAACGCCTTACACAAGATTATTGCCACGAAAATCAGGATTACAATCCAGATGTTATCGCTGAATGGTTCAAAAATAGTGTTGAAAAGTATGAGATCAGATTTGCCGTTAAGCGCGGCGTTGATGGTTTCGTAACCCTCGCCGTAAAGCGACGGGAACACAAAAATCAAGGCACCGAGGCCAAAAGCTGCGATAATGAAGCGCAGCCAAGGGTTTGAGAATTTGCTGAACTGTTTTCCGACACCAAAATAAACCCTCATGAAGTAAGCCGACACCAGACCGACCACAAGACCTAAACCCACGTAATACAACGAATTGGACGGTATGAACGACTCAGCAATAGTGATTTCATATTCGATGGCACGGCCCAAAAACAGATACGATGTCAAAATTGCCACAAATGCCGACACAATTATTGGCACCAAAGCAGTCATGGAGATGTCTATCATAAACACTTCCATGGCAAATATCACGCCGGTGATTGGCGCTTGGAAAATAGCCGCCAAAGCCGAGGCGCCGCCCATGCCAATCAGCACATTGATTTGCTTCTGGCTCAGCTTAAGCACCTGTCCGATGTTGGAGCCTATGCTGCCGCCTGTCGACACCGAAGGGCCTTCCAATCCGGCCGATCCGCCACATCCCACCGTCAGCGCACTGGTGATGATTGAAGCGAAGGTGGTGTAGGGCTTCACTATGCCCTTGTTGCGCGACAAGGCATAGAGCAAACCCGGGATTCCGTGTCCGACATCACGCCTAATAACATAGCGTATCACTATGATTGTCAGCAATATACCTATTGCAGGCAAGACAAAAAACATCAGGTCGAAATGACTCTCCAAAGTGCGGATGTAAAAGAAAAAATCGCGGATTGTGTGAGTCAGGAACTTGATAATCACAGCCGACAAACCTGCCAGAAATCCGGTCGGAATAGCCAGAATAAGCATGAATTGTCGGTCGGATAAATGGGCTAACCGCCACTTATTCAACGACTTAAAGAATTTATTCGCTCGTTCTTTCAAATTCATACTCATGGCGGCAAAGTTAAAAACTTTTTTAGTAATTTTGCAAAAAAATATACTCTCCCGTCATTTCGACCGAAGCCGATAGGCGGAGCGGAGAAATCTCCTTTTAACAATGCCGTCATTTCGACCGAAGCGAAATGAAATGGAGCGAAGTGGAGAAATCTCCTTTAAATATTAAGAGATTATGAAAGAAAGTTACATATACATAATGACCAATCATCATAAAAATGTTTTATACATTGGTGTGACAAATGATTTGATCAGAAGAGTATATGAACATAAAAATCATGAAATAAAAGGTTCTTTTACAGATAAATATAATTGTGAAATATGTGTTTATTATGAGAAATGGAATAATATAGAAGATGCAATAAACCGTGAAACACAATTAAAGAAATGGAATAGAGCAAAGAAAGAGTATTTGATAAATCTAAAGAATCCAAAATGGATTGATTTAGTTAATAAAACAGATATAATAAACATTGATGAAGTAAGCAACTACACTGATTGAGGGAGATTTCTCCGCTCCCTGCGGTCGGTCGAAATGACGGAAATATGAAAATTATCAGTTATAATGTAAACGGTATTCGTGCGGCAATTGCTAAGGGCTTGCTGGAGTGGATTGACCAAGTTCAGCCGGATGTGGTGTGTTTTCAGGAGCTGAAGGCGACACCCGATCAGATTCCGGTGATGGAGATTGAGGCGATGGGCTACCACAGCTACTGGTTTCCGGCACAGAAAAAAGGCTACAGCGGAGTGGGAATCCTTGCAAAGCAAGAGCCCGATAACGTGGTCTACGGCATGAACAACAAGAAATACGACGACGAGGGCCGTTTCCTGCGTGCTGACTTCGGCGATTTGTCGGTAGTGAGCGTTTACCATCCATCAAGCACCACAGGCGAAGAGCGTCAGGATTTCAAGATGGAATGGCTTGATTTCTTCAGAGGATACGTCAATAATCTGCGCAAAGAGCACCCAAACCTTGTGCTTTCGGGCGATTACAACATCTGCCATGAAGCTATCGACATTCACGACCCTGTCAGAAATGCCACCAGTTCGGGCTTTTTACCAGAGGAGAGACAATGGTTTACCGATTTCCTGAGCGACGGCTACATCGACAGCTACCGTCACCTGCACAAAGAGCCGGGTCACTATTCATGGTGGAGCTATCGCGCCAACGCCCGTGAGAACAACAAAGGCTGGCGTATTGATTATCATATAGTTACAGATACTTTAAAAGACAAAATCGTCAATGCGTCGATATTTCCTGAGGCCAAGCACTCCGACCATTGTCCGGTTTACGTCGAATTAATATAATAAGGTATGAATGTTGCAGCGTTAGTATCGGGTGGAGTTGACAGCTCGGTGATAGTGCCTCTCATGAAGGAGCAAGGCATTGATCCTCATATATTTTACATCAAAATCGGGCTCGAGGGCAAGGAAGATTTGATGGATTGCCCGTCGGAGGAAGACATCGAGATAACAACTTATATCGCTAAGAAGTACGGCTGCAAGTTCGACATAGTCGACCTGCAGAAGGAGTATTACGACCGTGTGGCGGCCTACACCATGGACTCGGTGCGCAAGGGCTTGACTCCCAACCCCGATGTGATGTGCAACCGCTTTATCAAATTCGGTGCTTTCGAGGAGAAGGCCGGCTATCAGTTCGACCGCATAGCCACCGGACATTACGCTCAGCAATGGATTGACAATGATGGAGTTGCATGGCTTGGCACTGCTGTCGACACCTTCAAAGACCAGACCGACTTTTTGGCAAGAATCACTTATCAGCAGCTGAAAAAGGCTATGTTCCCTGTGGGCGCAATCGCGAAGAGTGAGGTGCGCCAGTTGGCTGAGAAATATGGTCTTCCAAGCGCTCAACGCCATGATTCTCAGGGCATTTGTTTCTTGGGAAAAATCAACTACAACGACTATATTCGTGAATATGTGGGCGAAAAAGAAGGCGACATCATCGAGCTCGAGACCGGCAAAAAACTCGGCAAGCACAAAGGATTCTGGTTTCACACCATCGGTCAGCGCAAGGGCTTGGGACTAGGCGGCGGCCCGTGGTTTGTGGTAAAGAAAGATACCGAAAACAATATCGTTTACGTGTCGCAAGGCTACGACCCCGAGGCGCAATACACCAACACTATTGAGCTAGTCGACGTTCAGGCTATGAACCCTGTCATCAAGTTCACTGAAGACGAAAAAGTGCGTTACAAAATCCGTCACCAGCCCGAGTTCCGCACTGGCACTCTCAGCCTCACCGACCGCGGTTTAGTCATTCACTCCGACGTAATGATTTCCGGCGTCGCCAGCGGCCAGTTCGGCACGATTTATCATGCCACCGAGCCTGTGGTGTTGGGTAGTGGGGTGATAGAATAAAAGCTAATCTTTCACTTTCTTCAAAATTCCTGGAATCGCCAGCATCAGGAAGCTGTCGTATTTCAGGCTATCCGGGTCGATGCGGCGTAATTCGGAATACGAGCACAGATCGATGTGTGCCGGGTCTTTCATGTTACGTTTCAGCTTCTTGCGGTATTGTCGTTTCATATCCTGATCCGCTGCGGCATAATACTCATCTGTCAGATGCTCCTCCTGTGTCAGCTCACGATAGCCCATGATGAGTTTCTCAACCACCCATCTGTCGTGTTCGCTCCTCGACAGTGCCTCGTTGTACTCGTCCCAAGACACCGACTTCACCTCGCCGGCTCTTGTTTCGAAACAGTCGGCACAGAAGATATTCGACAGCTTTTCCTTGATTATTACGGGGTTGATGTCACCGAGCTCTTTAGGCATCATAGGTTCGATCTTATCTTTCATTATGACATATTGGAAGGCGTCGAGAGCCTGGGCATAGCGTTGGGTACAGTGGATGTCTTCTGCCGAGAGATTTTCGAAATCAGAGCCAAGCTTATCGTAAATCCTGCTTGCCAGCACAGCCTTGCACGTGTCAATACGGCACATATCCTCAATGTCTTTGGATTGGCAGAACCTGCTGAGGTCATCCTCCGTTATCACCAGGCAGTTTTTTTCATCACCTTTCCATTCTCTCACGACATTCAGTTCGATGTCGACATATGAGTCGGCATTACGCAGCTCACCGTTCACCGTCAGTCGGCAATACTTGGGAAGGTTACACAAAAACTCTTCCCGTTCAAGTCTATCGACGATTTTCCCGTCTTGGCTGACGATGGTTATCACAGTGTGGCTGACGTTGATGAAATGAGCCGAAAGCGCAACCTGTCGGGCCACCGCCAGCATCAGGTCGCTGTCGCTTGTGATGACAACAGGCTTGCTTTGCAGTCTATCCAGCACATAGGCACGGGCGACGTACCAATTTCTTATCGTTTCGGCAGAAAACTCGCTGCCGTCCTTCTTTCTCAGAAGCTCAAAAGGCTTTTCCAGTTGTTTAGTCATCGCCATCCTCCTTTGGGTTTAAGTCGTTAATATCATATCCAGACGGACGCTGGTACAGACGCAGACCGAACCATCCGAGCGACTCGATGATGTGCTCCGTGATCAGTGACTGCTGCCATTCGAAGGCCGTGATGTCGGTGTCGGTGATGAAAGCGTACACCTGCAGCGGCAGTCCGGCGTCGACATGCTCCAGCCAGCGCACTATCATACGCGGCTGCTGGGAGATCTTCGGGTGATTCATCAGGTAGTGATATAGATAAATCCTATAAAGATGAGCGTTTATGACCCCTTCTTTCAATTCATTCTCAGGCAGATATTTGACAACCAGATCATGCTGTTGCAGATGTTCCAGTCCTTCCTTGGTAAGAGAGTGGAAATAACTTGTGTCGACTATATAAGTCATGTACATACGACGACCGTATGTCTTGCCCTCAGCCATTTTCTGACAATTGATGAAATGGTCGGAATGCAAGGCGTTGATTGGGATTGTCGATGTTGTCGTATCCCAATTGTACACTGTCACGGTGGTCAGCGTTACGCGTTTCACCTCGCCGTCAACATTGTAAGAAGGCACCTGTATCCAGTCGTCGATATTAAGCAAATGGTGCAGTCTAAGATGAACAAATGCCGCGGCTCCTTTAATTTTATCCTGAAATATCCATCCAAGCAGGATGCCCACAATGCAAATGGCCACGTAGTATCGTGAATCTTCCTTAATGTCAAAAATCATCAAAAAGCCTATTATCCACAACACCATAAATATCAGTATTGATATCTGACACCAGGTAATGCCGTTTTCTTGCTTGCGCAGATTATAGATACCTGTCAGCGTCTGGCACACCACTATAGCAGTGATGAAAACCAGCGTCACAAAAGATATCTGGTACCAATGGTTTTGTATTATCGGGCAACAGCAATGCCAATGGTTTACTATCAACGGTATAAAAAACACCGCTATCAAAGCCAGGAGCCACCATCGTTTGAGCAAGGCACCCACAATCTGTGGCAGCAACCTCCTTGATGCCAGGTTTTTCTTGCTTATTTTTTCAAAAAGTCTATGTTTCATTATCGTAAGATTATGTTAAATCATTTGTCTTTCTTTATCTTCCATCCCAGCTTTAGTATAAGTTTCAGTGTCTCCACGGCCGTGTTGCGGTCGTAGTCTTTCTCGTTCTCCGGCAGCTCGTCGTAGTCGACCAGGCAAGGATGCTTCTTATTCTCATCGTCGCGCTGCGCTCCGTAGGTCCATCCTTCTTTGATTCGGCCAACAGCCCAGTTGTCGTGCACATTGCGAGCAAGGTGCTCAACGAGGTCGTGCATCTCAGGAGGGAGCTGCACCGAGGAGGTATCGATAGGAGTTGGGGTGTAAGTTGCTTTCATGTTATATAATTAAGAGTTACAAAATTACAAAATTTTTTCGATTTTTTAAAAAAACTTATATTTTTGCCGAACGAATATCACTATTCAATAATTATGTTACGCTTATTTTATTGGATAATTGAATTGATTGAAAAATCTTGGGATAAAAAAAACAAGAAAGCTGCTGATTATATCGAAAAAACAGCACGTAAAAACGTTCATAGGGCTGTAAGAAAACGAGCCCGTTTAAAAAGATGGAGGAAGTTCCTTTTGTTACTTCATGCCGTTTTTGTTTTGTTATTATCCATTGCTACAGGAACCTTTGCATACTTTTGTTTTGTCTCTGACGATTCTGGGTTTTGGGGATATTTACTTGGTTTTACATCTGCAATTACATCAATAAAAGCTTTTTCCAATTTTTTATCGAATTTTGCTGCTTTAGTATCTGGTGTTGGTAATATTTCAACGATAGAGGTGCCAGATGTACTTGATAAAGGATATATTTACGCCCTATATTTACGAGCTTTTGTTGCCGACAAGAAAAGGGGGAACTTCAAAGAGGAAGAATTGGTAAAGATGCTTTGGGCATACAAGATTGTAACTTTTACAGTTGGTCTTCCCGAAGAAGTCGACGCATCGCCTGGAGCAGCGCGTATATATATAAGTCACGACACATGGCAACAAGATGTCAAAAAGTTGATGGAACAAGCTTTTATTCTGTTAATAAGAGTCTGCGATACAGAACCATGTTTGTGGGAACTTGAGCAAGCCCTATCTTTGCCGAATGAATTGTATTTGATTGTTGATGACATTGATGATTATGCGGCCGTTTCCACTAAATGCTCAAAAATTCCACAGAAAGTAACTATTCCAAAAGGAAGTTATATCATATACAAAAGAAAAGAAGATGGTAATTGGGAATATATCAACCCCCATCCAGAAAATAAACAATTGAAATCATCAAAAAGAAACAATACTTCGTTAATATCATCAAAACCAGCTCAAAAGTTTTACGTAAAAAGTTTGCTTGAACGTTTTCCTATGCCAGAAGACGATGCAGATATGTTTGAATATGAAAAGTGCATAAATGGCATTTTATCCAATATGATTACAGACTTTTACCCCGAATCAAACATTCCTGTTGCTGAAAGACTTTTGGATTTAATGGAAGCTTATTATTCAGGTTACGCTAACAACGAGTATATTTCAAAGAACCTCCAAGCCTATATGAAACAGTTTGCAAAACTAAAATACTTGCCCGAAGACATTCAGCATAGAAAAGATGAGTTAAATAAAAAAGTAGGAATATGCTCAACAGATCCCTGCTAATAATTCTATTCGTTATTTATGAAAACCTATTCCAAATAATACATTCTTCTCTCTTCTGGTGTCAGAGGACAATCCTTAAAGCGTTCACGAGTTTGGTCGATGAGGTCTTGGAGAGGTGGAAAGGACCAGATACGGATTGTGCCGTCAACTGAAGCCGAAACAATGCGTTTACCGTCTGGACTAAAGGTGGCAGAAAAGACACCAGAAGTATGCCCGCAAAGTATTGTTGTATTATGGCCATAGGCTCTCCTGTGAGCAATTTCTATCTCAATAGTATATGGTTTGTCAACGGGATTGTTTACATTTTCAGGCATCACTTCCATCAATAATCTTTGAGCTGTATAAGAGTCCCCTTCATCTACCAAATCATTTGCTACCTTGGCTATAAACCTCGCTTGGTTTTCCATCATCTTCCAGTCTTTTTTCCTAATTTCCCTATATTGCCACCATATCCAGCCAACAACGCCAGCCATAAAAAGGAAACCGATTACGCTTGCAGCGACAATCCAATTCCTTTTTCTCTTCTGTTCCCTCTCCCACCTCTGCCACAACTCGTCAAACTGCAGTCCGAACATCTGTGCAACAACCTTTACCGCAGCTGCATCACGGCCCATCTCGTTGATATTAACACCCAACAACTCCTGCTCGGCT
>Ga0129307_1000155_pt1 | contig 116283 bp, 96 predicted proteins | sample P1105metagenome_FD_94437 | JGI IMG/M metagenome (GOLD analysis project Ga0129307, IMG submission 94437) | Capybara group fecal microbial communities from Wisconsin, USA - P1105 metagenome | ecosystem: Host-associated > Mammals > Digestive system > Large intestine > Fecal | place: USA: Wisconsin... | reverse complement strand
CTGCAGACCGACGATAGCACGTGCGATGGGCAGGAACTCGTGAATCATCTCAGCGCACTGGGCAGCGTCGCCTACGGGCTCCTCGGGGATGTAAGCACGGGTCTTGCGCAGTGACAGAGCCTGGCTGGCGTTCAGCATACCGCAGTAAGCATCGCCACGACCGTCAATCAGGTCGTTCTGTGTCTCCTCAGCGGCAGCGCAGAACATGGTGGGACCCTGGAACCAGTCAGCAATCATGGTCTCAGAGATCTCAGGACCGAAGTTGCCCAGATATACGCACAGAGCGTTACATCCAGCCTTCTGGACATCAGCAAGAGCCTGCTGAGCGTGAATCTCACTCTCAACGATACAGATAGGACACTCGTAGATACCGTCCTTACCGAACTTCTTTTCATACGCAGCAATCACAGCCTTACGACGATTTACTGCCAATGACTCAGGAAAACAATCGCGAGATACGGCGACGATTCCAATCTTAATTTTAGGTACGTTGTTCATAATGTATTTGTTTAAAATGTAGTAATGCTTAATTTCAGGCTGCAAAGGTAGGTATTTTTTCTGGAATATATATACTCTTTTGTATCAAATACTTTGTTAATTGTGTATAATCAGCGCAGACTGAGGACTGACAACAACCTTGTCACCTTGAATGGTGCCGAGGCCCTGTTCGTTGATGACACCGTCACAGCACACCTCGGTATAAGTGCCCTTGGGGATGCTGATCTCTGACGGTTCCTTGTTGGCATTGAGGATGACAATGATGTCGCGCCAGTCGTCGCGTCCTGCGTAGTTCTTCAGGCGATAGGCGACAGTTCCCTCAGGGCTGTCAAGAAACTCCAGGTGCTTGCGTACGAGATCGGCATTGCCGAGACGGAAGGCCGGATGGTTCTTGCGCAATGCTATCAGGTTCTTGTAATACTCGAACACCTGTGGATACTTCGTTTTATTGCCCCAGTCCAGATGATTGATGCTGTCAGGCGATTCGAAAGAGTTATGCACACCTTTTTTGTTGCGCAACAGTTCTTCGCCGCTGAGCATAAAGGGCACGCCCTGAGAGGTGAAGACGGCCGTCTGGGCCAAAAGATCAAGACGGATCAACTCTTCCATTTGACTATTTGACAATTGACCATTGGACGATTGCAGGGTTGGTAAAGATGCCTTGAGGCGATCGACGAGACACATGTCGTCGTGACAACTTACGTAACTGATCATCTGTGTGGGCTCCAATGCCCAGGGCTCCTCGGAGTAGTTCACCTTTGTCATATCCACCTGCGGATGATTGATGGCTCCGACAATACCATACTTCAGGCTCTCGCTCTCGCTGCCGTCAGCGAGCCATGCAGCCTTGGTGTCATCAGAAAACGGACCACGCAGGGCATCACGGATCTCGTCGGAGAAGGCTGCAATACCAGGCATCTTCACAATGTTGGCTTTCATGGCAAGCATACTGTTGGGGATGGCACAGGCGCCTGCGCTCCATCCTTCACCATAGATGAAGATGGTGGGATCGATGGCATTCACGGCTCTACGGATGGCATTCATCGTTTCGATGTCATGCACACCCATCAGGTCGAAACGGAAACCGTCGATATGATACTCGTTGATCCAGTACTTTACGCTCTCAATCATAAACTTGCGCATCATCGGCTGATCACTGGCAGTCTCATTGCCACAGCCAGAGCCATTAGAATATTCACCATCGGCTGTCTTGCGATAGTAGTAATCGGGATAGGTGCGCTGGAAGTTGGAATGCTCGATGTCGTAAGTGTGGTTATACACCACGTCGAGGATCACACGGATACCAGCCTCATGGAGTGCTTTTACCATCTGCTTAAACTCGCGGATACGTAACTCGGGCTGAAAGGGATCCGTGGAGTAGCCACCCTCAGGCACGTTGTAGTTTACAGGGTCGTAACCCCAGTTGTACTTGTTATCGGCAAGGTGTGTCTCATCCACAGAACCATAGTCGTAACTGGGTAGGATATGGATGGCATTCACACCGAGGCTCTTCAGGTGGTCGATGGCCCAGGGCTCCGTCAGGGCGAGAAACTTACCTGGATACTGGGCATCCTTACGGGCGATGGAGAAGTCGCGGTGGTGCATCTCGTAGATCACAAGGTCGGCAGGTGACTTTGTCACAGGATGCTCATCGCAGCACCAGTGTTCAGGGTTGGTCTTAGCCATGTCGATGATGGCACCACGTCTGCCGTTGACGCCCACCGCCTTGGCGAAGACACCAGGGCACTCGCCTTTGCCTACATCAAAGGTGTAGAACTTTCCCATCAGGTCGCCCTTCACAGTGGCGGTCCATTGCTCATTGGCTGTCCTCGACATCTTAATGGTCTTAATGGCTTTGCCGTTCATTCCTTCTTTGTAGATGCGTACAGTGACTTTCTTCGCATCGTTGGGAGCGAAGAGTGAGAATACGGTCTTTCCGGGGGTATAGTCCACCTCTTTAAACGTCTGTGCTGCTACCGTTTTCGGCAGCAGCATAGACAATAATCCTGCGAATATCAATTTCTTCATAGATGTTTAGGAATATTATTTTGCAAAGAGTGAGACGGCGAAGCCACCACCAGGAGCCTCTTTGATCTTCAGCGTATCACCAGCCTTGACCACCTTCTTGGTGATGGTATAAGCCTGGGGATTGGTTTCGTAGTGGGCATCCTTGGCATCAGCATAGATGGTGCACTCGTACTTCTTTCCCTTGTCGAGGAAGTCGAGTTTTACGACAGCGGTATGACCGTTCTCGTCGCACTTACCACCAATGAACCAGTTGTCAGTGCCTTTGGCCTTACGGGCAACCGTGATGTAGTCAGCAGGCTCTGCCTCGAGGTACTTCGAGTCATCCCAGTCACAGGCCACGTCGCGGATAAACTGGAAGGCATCGTCGAACTTCTCGTAGTTCTCAGGCAGGTCGGCAGCCATCTGCAAGGGTGAGTACATCGTCAGGTAGAGGGCTAATGAACCGGCAATCGTGATACGTGCCCAAGAGGTGTTGTCGCTCCATTCTGACAGTTTGGTGACGAAGATACCAGGGGTATAGTCCATCGGACCGCCCTGCAGACGGGTGAACGGCAGGATGCAGGTATGATCGGGGTTCGAGCCACCGAAGGCCTCGTACTCCGTACCACGGGCACTCTCACCACCTACGAGGTTCGGCCAGGTACGACAGAGACCTGTCGGACGGGTGGCTTCGTGGGAGTTCACCATGATATGATGCTTGGCGGCCTCTTTGATGACATAGAGGTAGTGGTTGTTCATCGACTGCGAGTAGTGATGGTCGCCACGGGGGATGATATCTCCCACATAACCTGTCTTCACAGCGTCGTAACCGTATTTGTTCATCAGTTCGTAGGCCTCCTTGATATGACGCTCGTAGTTCTGGGAAGAGCTCGATGTCTCATGGTGCATCAAGATCTTCACGCCCTTGGAGTGCGCATACTCGTTGAGCATCTTGATGTCGAAGTCGGGGTAGGGGGTCACGAAGTCGAAGACGTCACGCTTCCACATGTTCGCCCAGTCTTCCCAACCTACGTTCCAGCCTTCCACGAGCACCTCGTCGAGACCGTTCTTGGCAGCGAAGTCGATATAGCGCTTCACCTTCTCGTTGTTGGCTGCATGACGGCCATTAGGCTTCACACTGTTCCAGTCGATCTGGTCGAGTTTGATGCTGGGGAAGTCGTCGGTATAGTGCCAGTTGCTCTTGCCGACAATCATCTCCCACCACACACCACAGTACTTCGTGGGGTGAATCCAACTGGTGTCCTCGATCTTACAGGGCTCGTTGAGGTTGAGGATGAGGTTATTGGAGAGCATATCGCGGGCATCATCGCTCACCATCACTGTGCGCCAAGGTGTTTCACAAGGTGTCTGCATACAACCCTTCAAACCAGTGGCATCAGGTGTCAGATGACTCACGAAGGTGAACGGCTGGGGCAGGGGATAGTCGATGGGCTTGGGATCTGGCGTGTAGGCATTGCTGCCACCACCCAGTTTCGTGGTAAGGGCCTTCGTCTCGGCATCCACCAGTTCCAGATGCATCGTGGCATAGTCCTGACAGGCGGCCTCGTGGATGTTGATATAGAGACCGTCGGCACTCTTCATCTGGAGAGAGGTCTGCACACCCGTCTCTGAGAAGACGGCCACAGAGGAATTGCCCCAGTTCACGGCTTCCTTCATACGTCCACGGATCTCGGAGAGTTTCGTCTCCTGCGTCATCTGCTCTTGGGTATCGTAGTCGCCAGGGAGCCACCAGGCGGTATGATCGCCAGCCATGGCAAACTCACTCATCTCCTCTTGGATCAGGAAATAGTTGAGGTCTTTCTGCTGGGGGAACTCATAACGGAAACCGATGCCGTCGTCATAGACGCGGAAACGGATCAGGATGGTGCGACTGAGTTGTCTGGGTGCTTTCTGTATTCTGTCGTTTTTGGGCATCTGTTGCAGCCAACGTTGTTCCAGTGTGACAGCCAACTCATTGTAGTGGTTGCGAATGGTGGCAGTTTCGCCCCATACGGGTTTCCAGGTCTCATCAAACGTGGTGGTCTGCTCATCCTTGATGGTGAAGCCGTTCATCAGGTCCTTCTCGTTCATACCCAACGAGGCATGCTTGTCCTTGGCCAGTACGAGTCCGAGATGGGAGGGGTTGATGACAGCCTTGCCCTTGTAGGTCATCTCATAGACGGGCCGTCCCGTATTATCCACTGAAAACTTCAGTTCAATGTTGCCGTTTGGCGACTTGACACTGCCAGCCAGTGCCATCATCGGCACTGCCAGCAGGATGCTTAAAAACAATCTTTTCATTTTCTTCCGCTTTGTATAATTAATGTGCTGATTTCGTTGTTGAGATCATCGGCAGCGAGGAGCTGTTCGATGGTGAGATGCATACGGTAGCGCCAGTAATGACGGGGATTGGCGGGGATGTTGATGCGCTCGGCATTCTGATCCGGCAGACGGAGTGCCTCGTCAATGCTCAACCAGTCTTGGAAGGACAGCAGACAGAGCATGGAGGGTGAGGTGAGATGACGGCTCACGATATCCTTGGCCAACCAGCCTGGCAGCGGATGGGGTGCTGCACCACCACGGTAGAGCATGGAGTTGAAATAGTCCTGCGTCTGCTGTTCGTCCTCGTCCCACCACTGACGGAGTGTTGACATGTCGTGGGTGGAGATGGTGCAGACAGAGCGATACGGGTTGCGTGAGAGATGTCCGAAGCGGACGGTGGAATCCTTTGGCATCGACTGGATCTCTAAGCTCAGGATACGCAGTTCGTTCATCACCCAGGGCACACAGTCGGGCACCATACCGAGATCCTCGGCACAGACGAGCATTCGCGTGGCCTGTGTCAGTTTCGGCAGTTTCTTCATCGCCTCCGTGTACCAGAACTGGTTGTTACGACGATAGAAATAGTCGTTGTAGAGGTTGTTGAACACGAACTTGTCGTTATCGGAAAGCACCTGATAGATGAAGTCGTTCTGTACGCCGATGCGCGGGTGGAACCTATTCTTGTCCTTGCGGTCATAGACGAAGAGCACGTCACTGATCAGGGCATAGAGACCGTCGCGCAGGTTGATGTCCTCCTGAGCCGTCTTACCCTTGAAGGCAGCCTCCACCTTCCGCTGGGTGTCGTATTCGGGCTTCATCTCCCAGATATCGTCATGGGCATGGTTGAGGAAGGTCTCCTTCACGTACTGTGCCTTCTCACCGAAGATCTTATCGAGTGTCCAATCGGCAATGAAGGGTTTTGTAAAGAACTCTTCTTGGAAATGCAGACCGTAGGCCTCGACCTCCTCGCGTGTCATGGCAAGAGAGGGCGAGAACTGGCCGAGCAGTCCGTGTACGGCGTCGATGGGGATCTCCCAGATGCGGAAGAAACCCAGTACGTGGTCGATGCGATAGGCATCGAAGTACTCCGACATCTTACGGAAGCGGCGTACCCACCATGAACAGCCGTCTTCGATCATGGTATCCCAGTTATAGGTGGGGAAGCCCCAGTTCTGGCCATTGGCAGAGAACGCATCGGGTGGTGCGCCGGCCTGTCCGTTCAGGTTGAAGTACTTCGGCTCTACCCAGGCCTCTACACCGTCGCGACTGATACCGATGGGGATGTCACCCTTCAGGATCACCTTATTCTTACGGGCGTAGGCGTGGGCACTGCGCATCTGCTGGTCGAGGTTGAACTGGACGAAATACCAGAAGGCCACCTCTTTATAAATCTTGGTTGTCGATTTCGACATGTCCTCGCGCTCCTTAGCAGAGAAGGTATGATGGTCGGGCCATTCCGAGAAGGTCGCCGTACCATAGAGGTCACGGTAGTGACAATAGGCAGCGTAGGGCACCAACCACTCCTTGTTCTGCTCAAAGAACTGCTTGTAGGCAGCCGTCTTCATCACCTTGCTGCCTTCCTGGGCGTAGAGTTCGCGCAGATACGCCATCTTGGCCTCATTCACGCGCTCGTAGTCAATCTGAGGTAGGGCATTGAGTTCCTTCTGCAATTGCTGAAATTTAATGTTTAATGTTTCATCTTTAATCTTCGGCAACTGGCGCAGATCGGTATATTGAGGGTGCAGGGCGTAGATGCTGATGCTGTTATAGGGATAACTGTCCTGCCAGGTGTGGGTGATGTTGGTATCGTTGATGGGCAATACCTGCAGGATGCGCTGCTTGGTCTTGGCACACCAGTCGATCATTTCCTTCAGGTCGCCGAAGTCTCCCACGCCAAAACTACCCTCTGAACGGAGTGAGAAGATGGGGATCACCGTACCGGCTCCCTTCCAGGGATAAACAGGGAAGTATGCCTGTGACAGTTCATAGACCACGACCTCGCCCATTTTCATTTCGGGCAGCGAGACGGTACGGTTCGTGCCGTTCTCCCAAAGGGGTGTCACGTCGTTCTCCTCGTCGAGACCGACGAACTTAAACTCAAAGGTCTGTGGCAGTTTGTCGGCATCGAGGCTGACCACCCACTCGTTGTTTTCGTGTTCATCCATCTCAATGGCACGCAGGGCTTCCCAGTTGCCCAATGCATCGCCACCACCGATAATGGCCAGTCGTTCGTCGAAGCGCAACTGTGGGGCGCGCACCTTCAGTCTGACGGTCTTCCCATAGTCCGTGCTCTTGCTCATACGACGCTCACGGGCTGCCACACAGTCGGTGAAAGCCGATGAATACAAATAAGAATCCTCAGGAATGTCGAGCCAGTGGTCATATACCGTATAACGGGCTCCCTTGTTGGCTGCGAACTCCAGCCGGTGGGGCTCTACGAGCCATTCCGTACGTTCCACTTGGTCACCACGCATCACACTGTAATAATAGTCGATGTGTGTACTGGTCTTCACTGCCTTGCTTAACTCGCAGGTCCAATGCAGACCGTCAAGCGTACCCATCTTGTGCGTCTCAGTCTTATCCGCTGAGAGAATGTTTACAACCAGTTCTTCACCGAAGGTAGTCTGGTATTCGAGATGAAAGAGTATTTTCATATCAAATGGTTTTAGTTATTTATTTTCGGCAAAGTTACGAAATATTCTAATTCGTTGTTTTTCAGAAGGCATGTTATTGACGGATAAACGATGCAAACGTTTGCATTTTGGGGCTGCGCAACGATGTTGTTGCACTTTTTTCGTCAACTATGAGCCTGAAGTCATAAAAATGTTGTACCTTTGTACCCAAACTAACAATTGATGAATAATATGACAACAAAACTACTCAAGACTGTTTTGGCGGGAATGCTCGCTTTTATGGCTTTTCCTGTTCATGCAACAAAGGTTCTCGGACTGAAAGTGATCGACAAAAACTACCTCATGGTGCAGTTCCGTGACGGTGAGGTGCATTACCGCGATAATGGAACAGGTCCTAGTGCCTATCTCGGCCATTCCTTCTCCGAGGGCGACGATACGCTCCTCGTCTTTGGCGAACGTTTAAAGGTGGAAGAGGCCCAGAAGGCAGGTCTGTGGCAGATCAGTTCCAGCGATGATAAGGCGTTTGGTACACTGCAGCCCCTGAATGTCTGGCGTAAGTCGAAGCCGATGAACACCGATCATACCCTGACGAGTGAGAACGACCACTGGCTTTTCCTCCAGTTGCCAAAGGCCATGAAACAGGGCTGTACCTATACCGTCAGCATTCCCAAGGGCATCGGTGCCGATAAAGAATCACTGAGTATCCGCTTCGACATCTGGAACTGCCAGTCGGAGGCGGTGCATGTGAACATCATCGGCTATTCGCCTGCTGAGCAGATTCATGCTGCTGACCTCTACCAGTGGTTGGGCGATGGTGGCCAGCGCGATTACAAGGAATGGGAAGGTCGGAAAGTATATATATATCATGTGAAGACTGGGAAGAAGCAGAATGCCGGTACCGTGAAGTTTTGGAAGAAGGCCGCTGATGCCAGTCTGGAAGCAGGTAAGAAAAACCTTGTGGGCACGGATGTGTGGAACATTGACTTTAAGGGTACAGCCCCCGGACGTTATCGTCTGGTGGTTGAGGATGTGGGCTGCAGCATGGATTTCGAAATCGCCTCAGATGTTTATTATCAGCCTTTCCGCTACTCCGTGCGTGGCTACTATTACATGCGTCTCGGTGAACCGAAGGATCCTGAGCATGTATGGCCTGTGCCCCGTCAACCACAGTTTATCCCAGAGACCGATCCCAAGGGACTCACTGTCTATAAGACGGACTTCCATCCCTTCTGTCAGGAGTGGCGCGACCTGCATACTGATGTGTGGGACGAGCCCCACTTCAAACCAGCGCTCGCTTCGCGCTTCTGGCAGCACCGTCTGCCTGGTAACCCTGTGAACATTGAGGTGAAGGGTGGTCACTCCGATGCCTTCGACTGGGACCGTCATCTGGCGCATGTCAGCAATATCTACGACATGTTGTTGCCCTATATCCTCTCTGGTGGCAAACTGTCAGACGATAACCTTGGCATCCGCGAGAGTGGCGACGGCATCCCCGATATCATCGACGAGGCCCGTAACGAGGTGGATTTCTTCCTCAGTATCCGTGACGGTGAGGGCTATTCGCAGGGTGTGACGAATCCCGATGCCAGTTGGAGTGTGATGTATCAGGCTGGCTGTACTACGATGGCTGCCTGGGCGAATGCTGCCAACTGTGCCATGACCGCTGAGGCTTTCCGCCTAAACGGGAACGACTCCTTGCGTCAGTACTATACCGATGAGGCCATCAAGGCCTTCCGTTATGCCTCTAAACAAGAGTGGAACCAACTCGACGATCTGCAGGATATCGGTAGTATGCAGATGCGTGGCCGTGACTTCCGTCAGATGGCCGCTGCCTTCCTCTATAACTTAACGGGTGATGAGACTTGGGAGAAGATCTTTGCTGAGGAGAGTATGGTCAAGGATCCGCAGTCACCCATCTTCAGCAAGACCGATCATGGTTTCTTCGGCGTGGGTGTCATGCACAAAGACAATGAGAAGATCGTGCCTTACTGCCAAATCTGGGCTGCGGCCGCCTACCTCACCTGTCCGCAGCCTCGCCACTTCGCTGAACTCTATGCCAACCTGATGAGTAGTGTCAATGCTCAGGCTCAGGAGTATAATATCAATCACATGGCAGAGCGCCCCTCCCGCCGTAGTGCTAACGACAGCCGTTGGCAGGTGTCGCAGAACCTTCAACTCGTGATGCTCGCGCACTATATTGCTGACAAGGCCAGAAAGAAAGAACTGGAGCACGTGATGTTTACAGAGGCCAGTTGGGCGATGGGGCGTAACCCCGGCAACGTCGTGGAGATGACGGGGCTTGGTGAGCGTCATATCACCGACTGCTACACCACAGGCCGTAACGACGGTGAACCAGAGTGTCATCCCGGACAGACGCCCTTCAACGGCACAGAGACCTGGTCGCCTGGTCATAACGGTGGTGATGCCCGTGTCATCCTGAAGTATTGCTATCCTGCATGGGAAGAGGGTTGGCCCCGTCAGGAGTCCTACTTCAACCAGCGTTATTTCTGGGTGAATGGTGAGTTCACCCCTCGCGAGACCATGCGTGGCAAGATGGCCCTACTCGGCTATCTCTACGCTATCAGATAAAGAAAAAGGGCTGAAATCTCAGCCCTTTATTCTTACTTGTATTTCTTGACGCGATCGTCATTGATGATGCCTTGCCAGTTCAGGCCGAAGGCAAAGTCATAGACGTGGCCGTCGGCATCCACGTAACAGTTCATATCGCGAGGCACGTCCTCCAGTTGCCGCTCCACCGTCTCCATGTCGGCAGGCATCTGCATGGGCAGTAGGGCAGAGGGCTCGGTCTTACCACTGATGATGTCGAGCAAGGCCTGGTGCTGTACTTTAAAGGAGATGAGGATGGCGTCGGCAAAGGGCTCGATATCCATCAACACCACAGGACGGCCTGTCTCCAGAATCACCACCACGGGCTTTTCGCCCATTGCCTCCTTCGTGTCTCTCACGAGTTTCATATCGTCGCGGTTGTAGGCTTTCACGGTCTTGCCCCTGAAACTGCGGTTCGTGGTCTTCTCCATGGGATCGCCACCGGCAATGCTGACGGCTCTGGCTTCCGTTGCCGTATAGTCACGGTACTGCAGACTGAACGGCACATAGCCATTACCACCCTTCTTCACGTCTTCAATGCTATAGCCAACCCCAGTATTCGGTTCCTGAATCAGACAGATGGCGAAGTCGGCCTGCTCTGGCTGTTCCACCACGTCGAAGTACTTCTTCACTAAGGCCAGGTCTATAGGCTCTACAGTCTTCTCCTCAGAGATGCCTCCCCAGAGTCCGGGGATGGCAGGGAAATGGCGCTTGGGCACATACACCTTTTGACGGTCCTTCATTGGCAGCACCTTGTTGTGGTGGTTCTTGAGCATCACAACGGATTTCAACTGGGCCTCATAGCCCTCGCGCATGAACTCTGGATTGCCTACAAACTCTTGTGTCTTGACAGGATCGAGATAGGGATTCTCGAATAATCCCACACGGAACACATTCAGTAACAGGCGACGTGCAGATAGTTCAAAACGTTCACGGGCACTCTCCTCACCTTGCTCCTTGCTCCACATCTGATAGGCCTCCAGCACAGGACCGATCTCATTGTTCCCACCAAACTGATCTACGCCCGCCTGCAGAATCTTATGATGACGCTCTGCTACCGAAAGTTGTTCTACCCCCCAGGGTTTACCACCAATAGGACTGTCGAGCACCTTCATATCATATGTAATGTGCCAATCGGTACAGGCGACACCTTCAAACTTCGCCTCGTCACGCAGTTGCTGTTGGATGAGCCATTTGCTATAACTGCCGCCCACATTCTCGCCTGAGGGATCCTGATTCCACAGGATGCTGTAGATGGGCATCACGGCCGAGGCCATCTTCGTACCATCTTCGAGTTTGAAGGCTCCTTCCACGAACGAGCGCTTGTGCATGGCGAGGTTATTACCTGGATAGACGGCATATTTGCCAGAGGCAAAATGAGAGTCGCGCCCCCCTTCCTGGGCACCGTAGCCATACCAATGCTTTACCATCGCATTCACACTCTTGATACCCCATCCCTTAACCTCTGGGGTAGTCTGGAAACCGTCACAATAGGCACGTGCCATATCTGTTGCCAACTGGGGATCCTCACCAAACGTACCATCGAAACGGAACCAACGGGGATCAGTGGCAATATCCACCTGTGGCGACAGAGCCGTGGCGATGCCTAAGGCCCGATATTCCTCAGAGGCGATCTCACCAAAGCGGTGCATCAGCAGGGGATCGAAAGTGGCTGCCAGTCCGAGCGACGTAGGCCAAAGTGAGATCTGCCCACCTGCACCAGCATTGAATTCCGCCGTGCCAGTAGCCTCATGACGGGGATCGGAACTCGTATTGGCGGGAATGCCGTGATCGAGTCCCTCGACAAAAGCCTGCATATTGTTGTTCCATTTCGCGGCTGTTGCCGGACTCTCCACCGTGGTGATCAGAACAGCCCGAAGATGGTCATCGTGCAGGAATTTCTTCTGCTCGTCAGTCAAACTGTCGGCGGGTACTGCCTGATGACTGCTGTAGAGCATTAGTCCGGCGATCTCTTCCAACGACAGTTGTGAGGCGAGATCAGCGGCACGTTCCTGAGCCGGCAGTCGCCAGTCCTCGTAGGCATCCAGAGAATCATTGCGGTTCAGGTCCTTAAAGGCAAAACCATCTACCGTCAGGATTTTGACGCCAGACTGTGGGGAATAGCCCAGCGAGGGCCCGCCTTTCTGCGTCACTAACATAAAAGAATCCACCCTCTGTTCCGTCCATTTCTGGCTATCACATGCCGTGAGGCCCATGAGCATTCCACTCATAGCCATCATCACCATCATTCTCGACTTTCTCATACACCTTATTATATTTATAGTTAAATCATATCTTTTCGGGCACAAAGATAAGAAATAATCCTGAGAATCACAATATAAAAAGGGGAATAAAATTCTGTCTTATACTGATATAGGGAAATAAAGATTTGCAATGGAAAAGGGTTAGGGGAAACAGGGAGAAAGTGCCTATCTATGGATTGTTCGTCTATACTCAAATTCAAACGCTTCTATTTTCAATGACCATCTCTTACCGCATCCTGAATGACCAGTCCGGCGAGCATAAAGCCGAAGATCGCCGTGATGTGAACAAGGGAGCCTTTGCCCTCACCTTGGGGCTCAATTAGTTCATCAGAATAGATGCACAGGAACTTACGTGAGGGATATTGTCCTTCACGCTTGAATCTTTTTCGGAGGACACGGGCCAGTGGGTCGCCTTGCACCTTCCAGAACTCGGCAATCTTGATGCGTGTGGGGTCGAGTTTCAGTGCGGCACCCATTGACGAGAAGAACTTTGCATCTGTCTGCGTCGCCATCAGGATGAGCAGCGTCTTATCCTTCAGCGAGTCGATGGCATCGATGATGTAGTCGTAAGTATTAAGTTGGAAACTGTCGGCCGTTTCGACTGTGAAGAACGCGTTCCATCGCCCCCTGGCCCAACAATAATTCAGACCTCTGAAAAATCTCTATTTCGTCTAACATGCGTATAAAGTTACACCTGTTCTGCCACGACCTCAATCTCTATGAGTGCTCCTTTAGGGAGGGTCTTGACGGCGACGGCTGAGCGGGCAGGGTAGGGCTCGGTAAAGAATTCTGCATAGACGGCGTTCATCTCTGCAAAGTCGGCCATGTCGGCGAGGAAGACAGTAGTCTTAATAACGTTCGCCATTGTGAGACCTGCCTCTTCGAGGATGGCTCGCACGTTGCTGAGCGACTGACGGGTCTGTTCCTTGATACCACCCTCGACAAACGTGCCTGTAGCAGGGTCGATGGGTATCTGACCTGAGGTATAGACGAGATTCCCGACTTGGATGGCCTGACTGTAGGGGCCGATGGCAGCGGGTGCCTGTTTTGTACTGATAACTTTCATACGCTTATTCTATTTAAAAAATGCTGTAAGTCATCGACTTACAGCACTCTGTTTCGTTTTAGACCAGCACTTGTGGTACTTGTGTACCCAGAGCCGGGGTCGAACCGGCACGGGTTGCCCCACTGGTGTTTGAGACCAGCGCGTCTACCGATTCCGCCATCTGGGCAAATATTCTCGCCACTGGTCTAAAGCGGGTGCAAAATTGCGATTAAGCGAGAGCCAATATCCTTGGATAATTGGCCGAGCGAAAGCAATTTCGCTGAATTCGGCGGCAAAGGTAATACAAAAAAATGAAATGCCAAAGGTTTTTGATAAAAAACTTAAAAATACTTGTTCATATCATAGATTTTGATTATCTTCGCACACAGATATTAAGACTAATCGCATTTCCATGGAAATAACTGAGAAGAACAACTTCTGTGTTATCCTTGCAGGAGGACGTGGTCAGAGGCTCTGGCCTGCCAGCAGGAAAGAATATCCCAAGCAGTTTATGGATTTCTTTGGAACGGGAAAGACCATGTTACAGACAACTTTCGAGCGCTTCGCGAGGATTCTGCCGAAGGAGAATATATATATATGTACATGCAAGGAATACTTCCAGCTGGTAAAAGACCAACTGCCAGAACTGCTTGAGAAGAATATCATGCAGGAACCGATACACAGGAACACCGCACCCAGTGTGGCGTGGGCTACGATGCGCGTTCTGCGGCGTAATCATGACGCGAACATAATCATAACACCTTCGGATCAGTTGGTGCTCGATGAGAATTCTTTCTACCGGAGTATCACCGTTGGTCTTGGCTATGTGGCGGAGAATGACGTGTTGTTGGCTATGGGCGTGAAACCCACGCGTCCGGAACCTGGCTATGGCTATATCCAGTTGGGTGACCTGAGTTGCAAGCCTGACGTGTATCAGGTAAAGTCGTTCACGGAGAAACCGGAGCGCGACTTTGCGAAGATGTTCATGGAGAGTGGTGAGTTCTATTGGAATACGGGTATCTTTATCTCCAATGCCCGTCATCTGATAGAGACGTTCAAGGGTGTCTTCCCGATCGTGCTGCGCAACCTGAATGTGGAAAATCCCAACTATACCGACGAGGAAGAGTTGGCTTACGTGGAGGCGAACTATCCGCGCTATCCGAACCTGTCGCTCGACTATGCCATCCTGGAACAGAGCCGTGACGTGTTTGTGATGAAGTGCGACTTCGGCTGGGCCGACATGGGAACATGGCATGCCATCTATGAGGCCATGAGTAAGGTGGAAAATGATAATGTGGTGCTCGACTCTCAGGTGGAGATGGAGGACTGCAGAAACAATATCATCCGACTGCCAAAGGACCGTCTGGGTGTGTTCAGCGGTCTGGATGGCTATATCGTGGTGGAACAAGACAATGTGCTGATGATCTGTAAGAAGGGAGATTCCTCGGCGTTGGTGAAGAAATATGCCAACGAGGTACAGATCAAATACGGTGATGAGTTTGTCTAATCGACAAACTCATCACTGATTTTCTGGGCAATCTCTTTGAATTCCTCTTCCGTGAGTTTCAACTTCTCACGGCGGAAATCTACGTCACCTTCCTGCTGCATAGGGATGAGGTGGATATGGGCGTGGGGCACTTCAAGACCGAGCACCACCTGAGCCACCTTCTTGCAGGGGAAAGCCTTGCCGATAGCCTTGGCCACTTTCTTGGCAAACACCTGGAACTCGGCAATCTCATCATCCTCCATATCGAAGATGTAATCGACTTCACGACGGGGGATCACGAGCGTATGACCTTTCACGAGCGGGTTGATGTCAAGGAATGCGTAGAACTTCTCGTTCTCTGCGCACTTGTAACTGGGAATCTCACCAGCAGCAATCTTACTGAAAATATCCATATTATCCAACGGTTATTTTGTCAATACGCAATTTGATGGTGCCACGGGGAATGCTTACCTCCACCTCGTCGCCCACCTTATGGTTCAGCAAGCCCTGGGCAATGGGGGTCTTGATGGAGATCTTACCCTCACGCAGGTTGGCCTCACTCTCACTGACGATGGTGTAGGTCATCTTGGCCTTGTTGGTCAGGTTGGTCATTTCTACCTTCGAGAGGATCTGTACGGCATCGGTGCTCAGACGGGAGGTGTCAACAACCTTTGCCTCGGAGATAGTTATCTTCAGGCGGTTGATCTTGTCCTCCAAGTTTGCCTGTGCCTCCTTGGCGGCATCATACTCAGAGTTCTCACTGAGGTCACCTTTCTCGCGGGCCTCAGCGATGGCAGCAGAGGCTTTCGGACGCTCCACACTCTCCAGTTGTTTCAGTTCGGCTACCAGTTTGTCGTAGCCTTCTTGTGACATATAAGCCATAGTTATTCTTCTTTATTGTTTATTGATTCATTTGTTTGGGACGCATAAAACAAAGAATTCCGACAAAGTTGTCGTGTCGGAATCCTTGATGTTAATATGTCTATCCTTACTTATCTGTGTGCAAAGGTAAGGAAAATATCTGAATCCAACAAATTTTTCTGCGAAAAAATGTCAATAGCGCCGTTTTGATAGAGCCCAGAATGACTGTAGTAGAAGGTAAAAAACGACAGCGCTCACCCATCCGCCGATGACGTCGATGGCATAGTGTGCACGGATATAGACGGTGGCTAAGCACATCAGCACATAGAAGGGCAGAATGCCGAAGAACAGGAGGCGGTTCTTAGTGCGCCAGGCGAGGAACAACAGAATCGTCGTGATGCCTACATGACTGCTGGGGAAGGCGGCTGTGGGACGTTCGCCTGTGGCATGGGCACTTGCAACACACTGGTAAAAGAACCCGTCGCTATAGCCAGGCATGGTCATCATTTCGTCGTGGGTGGCGAAGTAGTCGTGGAGGTTGGGGAAGATGCCTTGGGCGATCTTGTCGAGACCGACTGCCTCGTAGTAATATTGTGGTCCTGTAACAGGCAGGAAGATGAAGATGACATAGTATAGGAAGAACGAGGCGAGGATGACGAACACGGCACGGTTGAACTCGGTGAATCGCCAGAAGAAATAAAACAACGTTACGATGGCGATCAACGGGAAGTAGGAGGCATAGCCCAGATGCATCAGTTCGCTGAACACGGGGTTGGTGATGGCTTGGGGGAAGAGTAGGGCAGGCTGACACCCGAACAACTGTTGCTCATAACCCGCGAAGAGATGGTCGAGGTTGGGGAGGATCTTGTTCAGTTCGTAGGTGTCAGGGTACCACCAGGAGAGTAAGGCCAGTTGTACGCCGATCCTGCATAAGAGGGTGAAGCGACAGGGGATCATCCGATAGACCGCCCACATGGCTGCTGTCAGGGCCAGTACTTTTATCCGTCCGTAGATCAGTGTCTCAGGGTTCTGGATCTTCGTATAGGTGAAAAGCACAAACAGCAGGGTCAGCACCCAATAACCAAGAATAATCCACTCCACCGTGAGCAGCCCCTTGATGGGTTTCTTTTCAATCTTGAAAATATCCTTAATGCTCAATGTTTAATCTTTAATGTTTAATGTTTAATCTTTAATCTTTAATCTTTAATGTTTAATCTTTAATGTCTATAGCCATCCGTTATCCTTATACCATTTGATGGTGGTTTTCACACCTTCCTGCAACTGCACCTTTGGCTCGAAACCTAACTCACGACGGGCAGGTTCGATGTTGCACCGCCAGTTGCGCTGCTTCAGGATATTGTATTTGTCATTGTTCAGGGCCGTCACCTTACCCGTCAGCCTTCCGATGTACTCGCCAAAGAAGGTGACGATGCGTAGTACCCAGACGGGAGCCGTGATGCGGATCCACCAGGGACGTCCTAACTCTTCATGGATCAGGTCACTAAAGGTTGTGCTCTGATATACCTCACCGTCGGAGAGGAAATACTTGCGGCCAATGGGAGAAATGGTTTCTCCTGTTGTCGGGGATTTGCAATCCCCGACCTCCAGTGCGAGGAAGATGGCCTGTACCACATCCGTGACATAGACGAATGTAATGTCCTGGCGCTGGTAGCCTACGGCGAAGTCGCTGTGCTGTTTGATGCTCTTGGCCATGATGAAGTAATCTTTCTCCCTCGGACCATAGACACCCGTCGGCCTTAATATAATATAAGGTATGCGTGAGCCCAGTGAGTCGAGATATCGCTCTGCCTCCAGTTTGCTCCGTCCGTATTCGGTATTCGGCTGGGGCGTGTCCGTCTCACGGATCTCGTCGTAGGGCATCTTCTCCTTGATGGCACCGAAGACGCTGAGGCTGCTCACAAAGACAAATCGTTTCAGCGGCATCTGCAACGCGATAAGGGCGTCTGCGAGGTTTTTCGTTCCCTCTGTATTGATGCGACGGAAGTCTGCCTTGTTCAGACACTTCGTCACACCAGCGGCATGCACCACGTAGTCGAACTGATGACCGCGCAACTGCTCCACGAGTTGTTCCTTCGATGAGAGGTTCAACTCGATGAAGTTTATCCGCTCATCTTGCAGGTATGCCTTCGAACTGCTCTTGCGTACGGCGGCCCATGTCTCGAAACCCCTCTTCAGGGCTTCCTCCACGATAAATGAGCCGATAAATCCGCTCGCACCAGTGATTAATATCTTCATTTCCCTTAATTTTGCGTGCAAAGGTACTACTTTTTTTTTATTTAACCTTTTTACCCTTTTACCTTTTTATTTTTTTTACTATCTTTGCCAAAAACTTATAAGCAATCAAGTCTATGGGAAAGAAAAAAGGAGGAAAACGGTTAGGGAAGAAACAGGTCAGCGAACTGCTGCAGAACCTCTTCCAGCATCATCCGAACGAGACATTCTCGTTGAAACAGATATTCAAGGTACTTAAGTTTGATACCCATCCGCTGAAGATGCTCGCCATCGACACGATGGAGGAGATGGCGTGGGACGACTTCCTCTCGAAGGTCAGTGACAACAGTTATCGCCTGAACCTGAAGACACAGGTACAGGAAGGTGTGTTCCGTCGCAAGGCCAACGGCCGCAACTCGTTCTTGCCAGATGATGGAGGTACGCCCGTGTTTGTGGCAGAGCGTAACTCGATGTCTGCCCTGGATGGTGACCGTGTGAAGGTGTCGTATATGGCCCGTCGTGACAAGCATATCAAGGAGGCCATGGTCATCGAGATCGTGAAGCGCGCCCACGACCAGATAGTGGGTCGGCTCCGTGTGGAGAAAGACTGGGCCTTCCTCGTGCCTTCAGACAGTACCTTCGTGCATGACATCATCATCCCCAAGCGCAAACTGAAGGGTGGTAAGACGGATGACAAGGCGGTAGTAAAGGTGGTGCAGTGGCCTGATGCCGAACATAAGAACATCATCGGTTCGGTGGTGGATATCCTGGGTAAGACAGGTGACAACAATGCTGAGATGCATGCCATTCTCGCCCAGTACAACCTGCCGTATAAGTATCCTAAGAACGTGGAGGAGGCCGCCGAGAAGATCGATGCCACCATCACCCCACAGGAGATTGCCCGTCGTGAGGATATGCGTGACGTCTTCACCTGTACCATCGACCCCAAGGATGCCAAGGACTTCGACGATGCCCTGAGTATCCGCAAATTGGAGAGTGGACTCTGGGAAGTAGGCGTACATATCGCTGATGTCTCCCACTATGTGAAGGAAGGCTCTGTCATCGACAAGGAAGCCTATAACCGTGCCACGAGTATCTATCTCGTCGATCGCACCATCCCCATGTTGCCAGAGCGGCTCTGTAACTTCATCTGTTCCCTCCGTCCTGATGAGGAGAAACTCTGTTATAGTGTGATCTTCCAGATGGACGACGAGGCGAATGTGAAGAAATGGCACCTTGCTCATACCGTCATTAAGAGTAACCGTCGCTATGCCTACGAGGAGGTACAGCAGATTCTCGAGGATAATGGTGTGAAGGACGGTACGGGTGAACCAGCCCCTCCTGCCACGAAGAAAAATCCCTACAAAGGTGAGAACGCCAACGAACTCATCAAACTTGACGCCCTTGCCAAGAAACTGCGTGCTGCCCGTTTCAAGAACGGCTCCGTAAAGTTCGACCGTGAGGAACTGCACTTCGATATCGACGAGAAAGGTAAGCCCGTGAAGGCCTACTTCAAGACCTCGAAAGATGCCAACAAACTCATCGAGGAGTTCATGCTGTTGGCGAACAAGACGGTGGCAGAGAGCATCGGCCGCGTGAAGAAGGGCGTGAAGGCTAAGACCTTGCCCTACCGTATCCATGACCAACCCGATCCCCAGAAACTCGAGAACCTGCGCCAGTTCGTGGCAAAGTTTGGCTATAAGGTGAAGACCAGTGGTACGAAGGGTGCCATCACGAAGTCGCTCAATGCCCTGATGTCGGATGCTGAGGGTACCCGTGAGCAGAACGCCATCGAGACGGTGGCCCTGCGGGCGATGATGAAGGCTAAGTATAGTGTGCATAATATCGGACATTATGGACTGGCCTTCGACTACTACACTCACTTCACTTCACCCATCCGTCGTTATCCCGACACGATGGTGCACCGTCTGTTGACAAGATACCAGGAGGGTGCCCGTTCTGCCAATAAGGACAAGTACGAGGAGTATTGTGAACATTGCTCTGACATGGAACAGGTCTCACAGAATGCTGAGCGCGACTCCATTAAGTATAAGATGGTGGAATTTATGGCCGATAAGATCGGCAACACCTACGATGCCCATATCTCTGGTCTCACTTCCTACGGTATCTATGCCCAGATCGATGAGACGCATTGTGAGGGTATGATTCCCATCCGTGACTTAGGAGATGACTACTACGACTTCGACGAGAAGAACTTCATGATCGTGGGTCGCCGTCATCACACGAAATATCAGTTGGGTGATCCCATCCGTATCCAGGTGGCCCGTGCCAACCTCGAGCGCAAGCAGCTCGACTTTACGTTGGCGGAGTAAAGGAAATGTTAAAATTGATATTCATGCATAAAAAATTCTGTTTTTCTCTTGGAGGGAAACGGAATTTTTTCTTATCTTTGCAGCCGCAAATGTTAAAAAAATAATCTATCACAAAAAGAAAATGCCGACTATGACGGTCAGGTGTTCTTTGGCTTATTGTTACAACAGCGTTTTGTGATAGAGACTTCGAGTAAATCTCTGTGAACCTTACTGGGCAATTGCTTCGGCGTTGCCCAAATACCTTTTGCGCCCTAACTGAAAGGGCTTTTTGACAACATTACACAAACAATTCAACCATTTTGATGTATGGCAAAGAAACAAATTGAACAGCCAGAAGATGATTTTGACAAATTGATCCGGGAGTTTATTGATAGCAAAATCAATGAGGGAGACACCCCGGATGACGCACAAACAACAGACGACCTTGATAATCAGACCAACGACAGTTTCCCTTTCCCTAAGGAGATCGATGACAGGGTCGCAGATGCCATGATAAACGCTGACCGCGAAGACGGAAACTACCAAAGAGACGTTGCCTCAGTCTCTGTGGAAGTGGGCAAGGGCTGTGATAAAAGCGTCTGGTGGAACGCCCCCGTTACCATTACCTTCAAGCCGAGACCACGAGTCCGCCTCCGTCAGTTCCGCTTCCAGTGCTATATCTACGATGAGGCTTACTACCCCGTTTGTTGCAGTTCTGGTCATTCCAGTTTTCCCAATCCGCGAAGCAAGAACCTGACCATGGAGATCTCCTGCAACAACATCTGGACGCCAGGCAACTACATCCTGCTGATCCACGACAGTTGTGGTTCCTCCGTTATCCGAATCGAGTTTAACCTCGACAAGGACATGAAGGCCGCACTCAGAGAACCCCACTTTTGCCATTATGGCGATATTGAGGAAATTCTCGTCGGTTGTATGCAGGATACAGATGAATGCTGGCCGTTTGTGGCTGGAAGGCCAGGAATGGTACAGTTCCGAAAGAAAGCGTTGGAAGCCCGTAGGCTGGTGCTTTACAACGAGGTACGCAAGGAGAACGAGTTGGGTGAGATGAAGGACATCGAAAACCTGCTTATCTGCATGCGTAACCAAGACATCAGCAAGGATATCCTGACAGACTTCATGCGAATGATGATCCTCGATGGAAACACCACTTGCACAGACTGCTCCACACTTTTTGATTTGGCTTACAACAATCCCTACGAGCCACTGACAGAACTGCTGAGCGATCCTGCTCCGAAGATGCTCTGCCTCACCCATCTGAAGGAGTTGACTACTACCAACGGAAAGGTGATCATGCGGAAGATCATAGATAAGGTACGCGATTCCCATGGCAACATCCCCCTCTGGCTTTGCGGCTCCCGTCAGGAGATCGACGAAGTGTTAGGGCTCTTCCCCTCGTTACGCGACTTCTTCCTTGGGGATTGTTACGTCGAGCAACAGCCTTATACGGCCTTCGAACTTGTTCAGGCTTTCCTCCAAGAGATGGTGAGGGAGCAGATGCAACCCAATGTGCTGGTGAAGGATCAACTCGCACGAGCCGTCCTCCAAGGCTATGAGCAGGGAGTCCTGACTACCTGGACCATGGCAGACATCCATCGCTTCGTGGTTGAGGAGGTTCGTCCCCGTTACCTCAGCAGGGCTATGGATGATATGCTGGATGATTTCCAAGCACTTCTTCGTGAGGAGGACATCCCCTTTGAAAAACTCACCAGCGGTTCTTCGGCCTTCGACGAAAGCGTCCGCGAACTCAACGAGATGGTCGGCCTCGAGACGGTGAAGGAGGGTATCATGACGATGGCCAATCAGGCCCGTCTCTTCTTGGAGCGTCGTCGCAGGGGACTCAAGAACAGCAACAGTATGATCTTCCATACCATCTTTACGGGTAATCCAGGAACGGGTAAAACCACTGTGGCCCGCAAATTAGGTAAGATCTACAGGTCGCTGGGCCTACTCTCCAAGGGAGAGGTGATGTCGTTGGATCGCACCCGTCTGGTGGGCCGATATATCGGTGATACGGAAGAGAACATGAAGAACATTCTCGAGGAGGCCAAGGGTAACGTACTTTTCATCGACGAGGCCTACACCCTCTACGATGGAGCCAGCGACCGCAAGGACTTCGGAGCACGCGTCATCGACTCGTTGCTCACCACCCTCTCGCAGCCGAATCCTGACATGATGGTGGTCTTCGCGGGCTATCAGAAGGAGATGGAGGCGATGCTCAACACCAACCCTGGTTTCTCGGGCCGATTCCCCTACCGCTATCAGTTTGACGACTACTCTGCTGATCAGTTGATGGAGATCGCCTGCCACCTGTTGGAGCGCGATGAGTATATCCTCTCCGATGAAGTGGTTGAGGCCATGCAGGATGCGATAGACGAAGCGCTCAGTCTGAAGTCACCCAACTTCGGTAATGCCCGCTGGATCGATCAGTTTGTTAACAACGGCATCATCCCTGCCATGGCAGACCGCATCTACGCCACAGGCTGCAAGGACTTCCAACGGATTGAGATCTCCGATATCCAGAAGGCCTTCGAGAAGTTCAAACCCAAAGCCACCGAGCTGAAGCCCACCCGCCACAGGGTCAAGGGCTTCAGCGCCTGATGGCGCCCAAACAACAAACAATCTTTTATATCAATACCAACAAAAACGAATTTATTATGTACACAATTCTACAAGACAATGAAGGGGGCTTAATATTAATGATCGAACCACAGACTTCTACCCCCAATGAACCCATGTTTATCTATGACGGAGGCGACACTGCCCTCCTTTTCCGTGACTGGGACAGCAATGTCCGACTCAACAATATCAGCGAGGAGGCTCGCCCCATCCTGAAAGAGGCTGAAGATATCTATGTAGTAGAAGTGCAGGGCGAAGATATCTTAAACGACTATTATGCTCCCATCCGCATCGTCCGCGATGTCAAAAGCCTGATGGTATAAAAACAATGTAAAATAGTTAAGCTTATGTATTCAGAATTATTCAAGAAAGACAACAACAGTATTTTAAAGTATCTCCAGAAACTGGGAGAAAAAAAGAAAATCTATTCAGAGCGTCGCCAGGGCATTGGCCCGCTTTTCCCAGAAACAGAGACTTACATCTATGCGACGGAAGAGGAAATCGTTATCATTCTCATCGATTCAAACAAGGATCCCAAAACTGCTGAGAAAGACGATATGGCCTGGGACTTAGCACTCACCTGCGAGTTGTTCAGAAATCGTTTCCGGCGCCTCAGCAAACACGTCCCTAATATCTATGGTGTTCTGCTCACGTCAGACAATGTGGTTGACTTTGATGAGATGCAGTCCGTCTGGAATACCGTCGATATCGCAGTCATAGGTGGCGTGAAAGGTCTGGATCATCTTACTCTGCCAGTCAATACGGATAGTCAACTGTCCATCGCCTTTCCCCTCATCTTCCTCTATGAGGCCGAGTTTACTGAGGCTGACTATGCCTATGCTGAGTATAGTCTGATCTCTCTTGTTGATCCCGATATTTCTCAAGACGATCGGGATGAAGAAATGAACTACCTGCGTGAAGAATTTGGATTAGAAATGCACTGATGAACACAGAAAAAGATAACTCCCGTAGCCTTGAAACGGCTCGGGAGTATGTTAAACTGGCAAATAGCTATGCCTTATATAAGCGGACGGAGGGTTACGATGAAAACAATTATTCCTTTTTCGATGTATTCAACCTTGATGCGGCACTCGAGATCTGCAACAGAGGCCCAGCAGACTATTACTACGAGAAAGCATACGATATGTTGTGTAAAGAACTTGGCGCGGATCATCCAGAGACCCGTCAGCTCGTTCAAGAAATCATCAACTATCATGTCAACAATGCCAAGCGAATGATGGTTGAGAGATTCTTTTTCACGGCACTGTTTTGTCTGCCCATTTCAATGTTGATGATTCGTGAACTCTATGGCGCAACATGGCAGGGAAGTATGGCATACGTTGTCATCTACGCCCTCCTGTTCCTTTTATGGAATCTGGAGTCATCTGTCATTTCCTTTCTCGAGAGACGGCAATATAAAAAACAATATCAAAATAAAGACAATAGATGATGAAAATACTTTGGTCCTTATTTACGATGACGATCCTTCTCCATGGTTGCAAGCGAGGAAGACATGAAGTGGTGGAGGATATGCATATTGAAACTCTCCCCACTTGCGATGCACTTTTCGACTCACTAATCTGGCAGCAGTACCACTGTCCTGATGACGAAGAAAAGACGGTCTATGAATGGAACTGGGCCTATGACGTGCGAGAGGCTATGGGGGTAGAGGAATTGGATAGTCTGATAACCCTCTCTCGAGAGATGGACGACAGTTATCAATACCTTTCCGATAGTTGTATCCCTTTCGAGATGAACACAGCAGCAAGTGTGTATGCAGGAACAGCCCGATTCTGCATGCTCAACGTCTATCAGACATTGGCAGAACTGGTCTATGACACTCCTTTAGGCGAAGATGCCTATTACTACAACGATTATGTCTTATGGGAGGAACTTTTTAAGGAGTTCGATGCCTGGTATGTGAATGGTGGTAGCGGCAGGGGATCAGAAGTCAACTGTTACTACAGGCAATTGGCAGAGTTCCGTACGGATAATCTCCTCGACGAGTTGGCCTTCTTTTTGGAAGACGAACCCCAACAGAAGCAAGCCGCCAAAGCCCTGCCTCCCTATTGGGATCCGCAATGGATAAAGACGCATCCTGCCATTCGTCATTGGTATGACCATCGCATGAAGATGGCTGATAAGGTCCGTCGCACCAATCCCGCTTGGGCTGGCTGCATCCGAACTTTAACCTATAGGCAAGTCGCCCTATATACAAAGTTCGAGAAAGAAACAGAAGATTATTACAGAATTGATGATTTATAGTTCAAAAACGATGAGCTTATGTATTCAGAATTAATGAAGAAAGATAACCAAGCGGTGTTGAAATATCTCCAACGTCTTGGTAAGAATAGAAAAGTCTATTCAAAGTGTTGTGAGGGTCAGCTCCCGATGTTGGAAGATAAGGTGACCTATGTTTATGCTACCGAAAGCGAAATGGCTGTTGTAGTTGTTGAACCAGAATCACCGCAACAGGATTCGGATAGAGACGCACTTGCCTGGGGCTTGGAAGTCTCTTGTGAGATGATCCGTATCAGAATGCTTCGCTTGAGTCGTCACATCCCCTTTGTGTTTGGCATCATCGTTACTGGTGATGCTACACTTTCACTCCCTGTCAATCCTGATGATGAGTTGCCAATAGCCTTCCCCTTGTCATTCATCTTCCAGGCAGAATACACAGGGGCGGATATCGAATTTGCCAACGATAGACTTTGTGAGCAGGAAGGATATACAGAACCCCTTTCGCAAGCAGAAATCGCCGCACAAATGGGAATCTGTCTTGAAGACTTTGGTCTTGTTAGTAATTAGTCAGAGAAATCGATGGTGCACATAAACTCATACTGCTTATGAGGTCCGATGGCGGTAGAAAAACAACCAAAGAAACGCCTAGATATTTGAAGTTAAAAAGAAGATTTTGACTTGAACGATGTTGTAACTATTAAAACAAAATTTGTGGAAAAATAAATCGATTTTTACTTGGATGAAACCGTATTTTTTCTTATCTTTGCACTCAGAATTGAATACAAATCATTTCAAATAGAAACACTTAATAATCTGATCAGGAAACACATTAGAATAATAGAAAGGAAGTACTATGATCACCGATCTGAAAAAGCAGACGGAAGAGTCTGTTCTGAAGTTCCTTCAACAACTGGGCGGGTCATCCCAGGTTTATTCAAAACGCGTAGTCGGTCTTGTACCGCTGATACAGGATCAAGTTTATGTTTATGCTACCAACGACGAGATAATTCTTGTAGTTGTTGACTCTCAATCTTTCCCAAATGGGGAATTAGCTGATGAAGAGCCTTTTGAAGGCCGACATCCTCTTTATTTTTCCGAAGACTCACACCGGCCGAGTCCTGTATGGGATTTGGCGGTTACTCTTGAACTGATCCGTCGCCGATGGCTTCGGCTCAGTAAACATGGGCCTAACCTATGGGGAGTTATCTTTACAGGCAGCAAGATTATCAATTATGATAGTATGCAAGACGTTTGGGACTCCTTGAATATTAGTGTGTTCCACAAGATGAAACACCTCAAGGATTTAAGTCTGGAAGTTCATGATACCCACCTCAAGTCGATGAGTATTCCCATGATGTTTATCTATGAGGCAGACTATGAAGAGAGTGAAATCAAGGATGTTGAGCAGAATCTGGAGGATTTTCTGGTCACGAAGCCGTCAAAGTTATTCCGAAAGGATGCTATCAAGAACCTTCTGGCATCACGAGAACAGATGCAGAAGGATGTTGATTCCTATCTGGAGGAATTTGGTTTTAATGACTTAAAGCCAATTCCTTGGGAGCCCGAGGAACATGATGGCGATGCTGATGGTTGCTGCGAGGACAATCATAGAGGTTATATGTTGGATAAGATCGCCTCTGTAGAGATAAGCATTCCGTCTCTGAATAGCGACGGGACACCATTGTATGCTGATTGTGAGGCCATCGTCAGATTTACAGCTATGGACGGTGAATACTTCAAGATGGATCAGTTCAACTGTTACATCTATACGAAGGAATTCTTCCCGATGTGTAACAGTGAGCTGGAAGACACCAAATTCAACCGCTTCAAGGGTAAGACTTTAGAGATCAGTATGCCATGCAAGCATATTTGGTTGCCTGGGCGATATGTCCTTCTGGTGACTGGAGCACCTGATGATTCGATGTCAGAATTGGCGCGCTACGACTTTATCTTGGAAGACAACCTGAAAGTGAAGTTGTGTGCACGGCAGTGGTGTCGTCCTTGTAGTATGGAGCATATCCTTGCCACGAGCATCGAGAACCAAAGTGCGAATTGGCCTCTGTTAGCCCATGCACCAGGAACGGTACAATTGCGACAATATACCATTAAAACATGCCAGATCCAGATCTATAATGAATTCCGCGAGATGAGGCATGGTGTTAAGATCGGCCTTAGTCAGAACATGCTGATCTGCACCCGAAATAGTGATATGGACGAGTCGCTGCTCAGGAGTTTCTTCAACATCCTCGACTTTTCCGGAGAGTTCGTGTACTATGACTGTTCCCTGTTCTACGACCCTTCGCGCTCCAATCCGTATGAGCATCTCTCAGAGCAATACGACCATCTGAAGACCAAGACGATCTGTCTGACGAAAATCGGTGTTCTTTTTGGTGCTGGCGGAAAGGTCATCATCAGGAAGATACAGGAACTGATAGCCGATAAATCGCGCAATAACTCGCTTTGGATCTGCGGGACCAGTCAGGAGATAGATTCTCTATTGGACCTGTACCCATCTTTGGGATCACTCTTCCTGAAGGGAAATCGCATGGAACAGGAGCCTTATAGTGCCTTTGAGTTGGTGCAAGCTTTTTCTTCTCAGTTGAGTGCAGAGGGAGTGGAGTGTTCTCCTCAGGCGAAGGATGCCCTCTCGCGAGCCATCTTCCATCATTTTGAACAAGGAGCCATGGGAGGTTGGACGATAGGGGATATCCGCCATTTCATTTGTGATGAGATCTTGCCTCGTTACTTGGATCATGGTATCAGGAATATCATGTCCGAGGAACTGCCGCTGTTGTCAGCGGAGGATCTTTGTCTGGATAAACTGACCAGTTGTTCCTCGTCGTTCGAGGAGAGCATGCGTGAACTCAATGCCATGATTGGGCTTGATGAAGTCAAACAGGGCATCATGACGATGGCCAACAATGCCCGTCTATACATGGAGCGTCGCCGTAGGGGATTCAGAACCAACGATGATATGGTGTTCCATTGTATCTTTACGGGTAATCCTGGTACGGGCAAGACTACTGTGGCTCGTATGCTCGGGAAGATCTACCACTCATTGGGCTTGCTCTCCAAGGGCGAGGTGATTGTAGTCGATCGTACCCGTTTGGTGGGGCAGTATATAGGTCAGACTGAGGATAATATGAAAATTATCCTTGAGGAGGCGCGAGGCAATGTGCTCTTCATTGATGAGGCCTATACCCTCATCACCAATGCAGACGATAAGAAAGATTTCGGTGCCAGAGTATTGGATAGTCTGCTCACCGTGTTGGCTCAGCCCAACCCTGACATGCTGATTGTCTTCGCTGGCTATGAAAAGGAAATGGATATCATGCTCAGCACAAATCCGGGACTTGCTGGACGTTTCCCGTATCGTTACCTGTTTAATGACTATTCCATCGAACAGTTGATGATGATAGCCCGTCGTCTCTTTGAGCGCGAGGATTACATCCTCAGCGATGAAGCAGAAAAGGAACTGGAGAAATCCATTTCTCAGACGCTTCAGCAGAAAATCCCCAATTTCGGTAACGCCCGTTGGGTTGAGCAGTTCGTCAAGAATGGTATCATCCCCGCAATGGCTGATCGCGTGTTCTCTACGGGTTGTGATGATTTTCAGTGTATCGAAGTCTCCGATATAGTGAAGGCATTCGAGAAATTCGGTCCTATGGCAATAGCCCTGAAGTCTAACCACCGAAAGGTGGTAGGCTTCGGGGCCTGAGTCCATAGATAAATCCCCGCATTGTCAATTAAACGGCAGTGCGGGGATTTTTTATCCTTATTCTAATGGAATATGGATAGCATTGAGCAGAATGGTGCAAAAGCTAGGTGGGTACGTGAGTCTTAATCCTTGTTTTTATGGAATGAGAATAGAACAAGCTGATGACGAAGCCAATCGTTCAGAAGTGGAAGTTTTAATCCTTCTTCTATTGGAACACGGATAAAACGCAGATCGAGTACGTCTTCCAAGAAATCCACGAAACGTCTTAATCCTTATTCTATTGGAATGCGGATAGAACAATCCTATATTTCAGTATTCTGAAGAATATGTTCTTCCGTAACAAATAATGTATCAATAAGTCAAAGAACAGTGAGTGTTGATTTTTAATATTCTCTGAATTGTACGAATTTAAATTCCGAAATTTTTTTGCCATCAGGGGTAATGATGGTGTTACGCTCTGTGGTGGAGGCAAGGCACGTGATGCCAAGTGACTTTAGGCGAGATACTACAGCATAGGTAAACGTCATCTCACCCATAATGTGGACAACAATATCTTTCCCTAATGCAGTAATCGTATCCACGGTCATATCAGCCAGGCTATTCACCATTGACGTGGTAAACGTCGGCTCTATATTGGGGAAGTGGATATCCACCACTTCTCCATATTTCTGCGCAGCAGCGAGTTGCTCCTCGCTCCATCCCTCAGAGGGGTGATTCGATAAGTTAATGAATGTCATATCACTTGATTTTATTTTTTAAGCTCTCTATTTCTTCCAAATTGATATCCTCTATTTTTATTTTTAATTCCTCGGTAGGATTTAGAACATAAGGGATGATAATGGTCTCTAACACTTCAATATCTCTGGAAGAAAGTGCTATTTCAAATAATACTACTTCTTTATTATTATTCTTAATTACCATCCCTTTTTCGTTTTCTATTGGCGACTTGGACATGGCTGCATGGTCAAAAGTATTACGTTTACGATGTGTCCATTTTGCCACCTGCTGGAGAGCGTTGACAAAAGTCTTAACCTCTTTATTATTCATATTTCTTTTGAAAGTTTCAGCATTTTCCTTGTCTACTTTTTTTAAATCTTCATCTTTGTAATTTCGATTACGAAGAAAACCAGCTGCAAGGTGCCGCTGTTCGTATATTCTGTCATCCACCCCCAGTTTTCTACACATATCTGTTATAACATTCTCATGAAGTATTGTGATGGCTTGCTGATATAACTGATGTTCACAGCACCACTGAGCTGCTAGGTATCCATTATCCAAATCCCTGTTTCTGCGGAAGTCTTTAAATGTTTCTTTTACTTTATCCAAAATAGGGGGTAAAGGTGAGATAACGCCATATTGTTTCTCAGAATCTAATTGAGAGCTAGCATTATTATACGCTTTGTTTACTTCGTCCATCGTACTATAATCCATAACTTGGGGTAGTCGACAAAGCCTCATATTGAGCAACATATTGTGTAGGGCTGTGATATAAGCCTGAATCTTTTGTTCTGCCAGACGGTCATTCATGTTTAGCGATTTCTTAATCCGTAGCATTTGAACCAGATAATTATCGCTATTGGCAAGCTTATATAGTTGACTGCTATTACCATTCCTGATCATATCAGCAGCAGCAAAGGTCCAGTCTTGAATCTGTGAAAGTGGAGTCAAGTCAATAATGGGAGCCTCGTACTCGTCTCTCGTGATTAATCCAGAGTCTGTTTGAATTTCTTTGGTACCAACTTTTGTTCTTGCTTCATAGTTTCCATAAGTAATGCTTTTAACCTTGACATTCCTTAGGAATTTCACGTAATTTGCCATGACAAGCGCTAACATGGGTAAAGACCTGAAACTGTGAGTCACATCGAAATATAGTTCTGTCTCTTCGCCTTCTTTGATGCCTTTAAATATTTTTTCAAAAACAGTATTAAATATTCTGAATAACTGTTCCTCGTTATTGCCATCAGGGATATTGGTAATGGGAATCACTTTAAAAAAGTATTCTTCTTTTTCTTTCTTTGTCTCAAAACATGAACAAAGTCCAGGTGAGGTTTCGCCAGTGTCGCGATGCTTTAATTTGTCATTCGTCTTCCAGTTATTTTCCTCAGCTCCTTTTGTTAGTACAATATAAGCTTTATCATCTTCTGTCCACTTCCCAAACTTTTGGTAAAAGTCCAAAGTGGCAATCTGAATATAGTTAACTTCTTCGGACTTGAATGTTTCTTTTTCACCGTCATTGTTCTTAAATTCACGAGTGTAAGAACATGGAATGTAATATGAATAGCCCAAAAATGATATAAAAACTTTTCTTGCCATAGTTATTATAGTTTATTAGTTATTCTTTCTATTACTCTTATTGATATACTTACTAAAGTATTCGATTTTCGTATTAATAAGTTCTACAAGCTGAGATGTTGAATATTTGAGATCAAGATCGGCGTTGTTGTGTACTATCGTATTCCTGATATTCTTGATTTCTTCAAAATTATTGCAGAAAGTATCAATCTTGTCATCTTCGCCAGGGAAGTATTTACTATTGATATGTAATTTCTCATTCTTACTAAATGCTTCAAATTTGCCCTTCATTACCTTTTTCGCTTCTTCTCGATCATCCCTCTCGTTAGGATCCCAACCACAGATTTCGCAACAGAAGGATATGATTGATTCAACGAGTAGGATAAGGGCAAAGCCGTAGTTGTGACGCTGGTTATGCCACTTAGACATTCTTATTTGGTATTTTGATAGTCTCATGTCATTAGGGAATTGTTGGATAAAGTCTTTAAAAATAGGTACTATCACCATCCTCCCCATATCAGGTAACATCTCTCTCCTGGTCAGTTGTTGGAGTTGACAAGTAGCATTCATATACATGTTCAAATAGTTCAGATTCTTAATATCTGCGAATTCCCTAATATGACTTGCCACTTCATCATATCTACCACTTGCATCATTTTCAAGTAGAGATGCAATCTTGTATGTATTACCGAACTCCTTAAAGTTATATGCACCGATAATCCAATCCTGCACTTCAAGAATCTTTTTCAGTTCAACAACCGGAGTCCATAGCTCATCAACTTCCTTATCTCCAATCTTCATCTTTCTGCCTGTGGGGAATTCTTTACTGACATCCAACATGCCATAGCTGATGCTTTCGATGGTCAGATTTTTGTTGCAAACATTCTTCAGATAGATCAAGCAATTCATCAAATAGATTGGCAGCGATCTGAAAGAATGGGTGATGTCAAGATAGACCTGATCGTTTTGTTCCAACATTTTCTCTATTTGAAAGATTTGCTTTGTGTTATATGCTATCTCCTTATCATTAATTCCATATTTTATGATAATCACTTGAGTATCCTTGCCTAGTCTGTACTTTATGGTTTCTATGTCATTTATAGAAAGGAGGCTTTTCTTATGGCTTGATCCTTTGCATACGTCGCTTAGGTGCATATATGTGTCCTCGTCATATATAGAGCCTTGCTCACCAAGGTCTTTATATACTTCATCCCACATTGAGTGGGCCGTTCCTATCAGGATCAGCTTGTCAATCTGATAATAGTCCTTAAGAGCTTTCGCAATAAATGTCGAGGTAATGACTTTATTATTTCTGAATTTATAGTTGGCGGTCTTATAGCCGTCAGCAGCTGCACCAAGAAATGAAATTAATACTTTTGCCATAGGTTTCACATCTTTGCGACAAAGATACGAAAAAAAAGTAGCATAACCAAGAATAACGCTAAAAAAAAGCCATTGTTGTGTAATATCCTTATTCTAATGGAATACGGATAGAATAGCCTTGGGATCCTGATTTCAACCACGGTAAGTTGTCTTAATCCTTATTTTTATGGAATATGGATAGAGCAACTCCGTTGCTTCGGATCAGGTTACTCAGATGTCTTAATCCTTATTATAATAGAATGGCGAATAGATCCCAATAAGATCAACTACACAAGAGGAGGCGTGTCTTAATCCTTTTTCTAATGGAATATGGATAGAATCCGCTCAGTATAAGAGCGCCGACTATCAGACAGAGTAGTCTTAATCCTTATTCTAATGGAATATGGATAGAACATGATGCTTATTTCCATGTGCACAGTGGCACAGGTCTTAATCCTTATTCTAATGGAATATGGATAGAACCACAGGAAGTGTCTGACGTAGAGTTCGGACAAGTGTCGTCTTAATCCTTATTCTAATGGAATATGGATAGAACTAACCACCTTTATGGTGTCCGCAGGTGCCCAGGAGTCTTAATCCTTATTCTAATGGAATATGGATAGAACAAGTGGCAGATTGTCATGTCTTCCGGCCTGAATTGTCTTAATCCTTATTCTAATGGAATATGGATAGAACGTCCGAGTGGACCGCAAATGAGAAGGACGCCTCTGAGTCTTAATCCTTATTCTAATGGAATATGGATAGAACAAATCGTCGAGGCAGAGCCAAGTGCATTTTGCACAGTGTCTTAATCCTTATTCTAATGGAATATGGATAGAACATTTGGTACGTTTACGGCCAATGCACAGAATGAGAAAGCGTCTTAATCCTTATTCTAATGGAATATGGATAGAACGATGTGTATTTGTGCATTCTTGATGGCAGCAATATGGTCTTAATCCTTATTCTAATGGAATATGGATAGAACATTAGCAGCAGCCAATGCTTTAAGTAAATGTATATCTACAGTCTTAATCCTTATTCTAATGGAATATGGATAGAACTATATACATGCCGATTCGCGGAAAGAGCAAGTTGTCTTAATCCTTATTCTAATGGAATATGGATAGAACATTCCTATTTATTAGTAATCTGAGGAATGTATTCATCCATGACTTTTTTGACTTTTCCCTTTTAAATATGAGCATTTCGGGCCATCTGGCAAGAAAGTTCGCAAATTCCACAATTTTCTGATGTCAAATGCTGGAATTTGTGCTGCATACAATTTCTATCCACCTGATTGTTAGAAGCATACGAATTCCGAAAAGTTCGCAAATGACTTTGCCCGACTCTCCGTTATCCGACTCTTGCGAAGATCGCCTGATAAATGTCGCCATTTCATCGAGTGCAAAGATACTCATTTTTCGCAAATAATAACTGTATCATTAAGTCAAAGAACACGATAGAAGGCCTTGTTTTCCATCCGCTCATCTTTTATATGGACAATCGAAAGAAATGTCATGGCTACTTTCAAGTGCCACCTCATAGATCCTCTGTTATTGTAGATGTCGCAAAGATACAATTTTAATTCTGCATTACCAAGAAAAATGATGATAATCTATCATTAGTAAATAAAAACCTTATTCTAATGGAATATAGATAGAATAGAAGATTGTTCCGCTTCTGAATGATGTATTGAAGTCTTAATCCTTATTCTACTGGAATATGGATAGAACACTAATACTGGCAAAATAGGGAGTGGCGTGAAGACGTCTTAATCCTTATTCTAATGGAATATGGATAGAACTCCTTGCGAAGACAACGCGGAGTATGCCTATATGTCTTAATCCTTATTCTAATGGAATATGGATAGAACTCGGTGTGGAGTATCGCCTGAACCAGCACAATCTTAATCCTTATACTAATGGAATACGGATATAACTATGTAGAGGTGGAAGTGCACGACACCACCATCGTGTCTTAATCCTTATTCTAATGGAATACGGATAGAACAATGGTAAAGTTGGACCTGCCACTCAGCTCTATGTGTCTTAATCCTTGTTCTTATGGAAACATTAGACCATGGGGAGTTGTAGCAATATGTCAAAGAACAATAATAAGCGGGATAGTTATGCTATCTATTCGACTGTTAAGAGTATCAGACTCTTTTGACTCTTTTTGTCGTTGCTTAGCCTTACGCGTATAAGACAACCAGCACCTTTCTTTTTGATTTTCTTTATCTTATCCTTGCCATTCTGAGAATTCTCGTCTGGAATGACAAGTTTTAAGGATCCTCTAGGGGTGTTATCTATGAGTTCTGCTGTTCTCAAGGCTCCACTGAACATCTTTACTTTTGCCAAGAGGCCTTCTGGTTCAGGTGGAATGGGAGAGGGCTCTGGTTCTACAGGGGTCGCAGGTTCAGGCTCTGCCGCATTCCTCTCTCTTTCTGTGATTTCAGCAACAAGGATATCTGAATAGTAGGGCAGATAGGTGTCTTCAAATTCCTGATACTCTTCAAACGACATGTAATTAAGCAGGTGCTCCTTATCAGGCTGTTCTGCCATCATGGCCCTCAATTCGTGGAGTTGCTCAGACTCTTCATAGTTGGTGATTTTTGTTTTCATCAAATCAACAAACTCTTGCTTAAGTGTCTCTATCTCCTCGTTGCCACTGAGTTCTATTTTTACCTGTCCATAGCCATAAGGCTTTCCAAAGCCAAGAGAGTAGATGGCGCCTTCGAACAGATTCATGGCATAGAGCAGGGCTCCTAATTCTACACGTTTCAGATTGAAGTAGCGCATGTCGCATTCGAAAACAGAACCTGCAGCCAAAGGTTTGAAATGCTGGGTGTGCTCATCCTGACCTTCTGGAATGTCTGGCAGAGGGTCCATAATATTGGTTCTGACAGGATATCGCTTCCAGCCTTTTAGATAGGCCCCTCTTTCCGCAGAGTCATCCAAGGTATAATAACCATCATCAGAGACGATTCCGCTTTCTCCTTCTTGCTTGACATAAATAGGATAGAATGTTGCCTTGGGTTGGCCGCAATAGACTTCTTTTTCATCCAGTTCCTGTGGTTCGCTTGTCAATTCTGCTTGTGAGAATTGGACGCGTCCTCGCAGGCTTTCGCCTGTGACCTTTCCAAATAGACATTCAGCCAAATCCATTCTTTCTCTATCGTATTGGGGCAGCAAGTTGTTGATGTTCTTTCCCTCTATTTGCTGCAAAATACTTAGTTTGCCAAAACTGACAACTTCCAGAATGTTCCTGACAGCACCTTTGATAGATGTGGCCGGTATGAGATATGAATCTCCATTTCGCACAAAACTATTAGGGGCGTCTTCTTGCCCGATAACATGTCCTTGCCTGACAAAGATAGGTGTCTTAGCAGTAATCTTTATGTGTATTTTCCCACATTGAGCATCGCGGAAAGGTACATCAAATGAAATCTTATTTGCCCAGTCTGGGTAAAACACCGCCTGCTCAGGTAATGGTACGAAGTTGAATGGTGCTCTCATCATACTCTGTCCTCCCTCATCTTAAAACCTTTAAAAATGATACGACCTAATACTTGTGTCTCGAAATTGTTACAGTTTTTGTCAATGGTTGGTTTCCAGCAGCGCGCAAAGAGCAGTCTGCTGACGCTTGGCATCTTGTGCGGCATGAATTCTACAAGATCATACGCATCTTCCAACTGATATGATTTTACGAGGTATTGGCCGTCTGCATATTTAATACTAATGGAAGTTCGAGATTCTTCATCCCATAATTGTCCTTCAATTATAAACGGATTGGCATGCTCATTAAGTTCGCATTCCCATTCTTCGTTGCCAAGCAGCAACTCTGGCTTATCGGCATTGCTATGCCAAATATAACCTTGATATTTTCTCTTTTCTATCTTCATATTAATTCCTCCCCATTTCTTTTAAGTGTTCCTGAGAAAACTCCATATCCACGATTCGTCAGACCGCCGAGTGGCAGCAAACCGTTTTTCAGATCTTTGAGGGCCGCTTCAAAAGCGTCCTGAATATGAGGACCCAACAGAGCCGAGGTCTTTACTAAGATACTAAGCGTATAATGATGTCCTCTCCTGTAAACCGCATTTTCACTGAAAAGTGCAGTTTGTAGTGCTCCGCCAGTCAAACGGTCTATAGCCACATGGTTGAACACTTTCTTGTCTTCTTCTTTTAAGGGTTCTTCTTCTATCAGGTCTGGTATATAACAATTGCCACGTTTGGTAATTAGTTTGTTGTCATAACTCTTTTTGATGACCCCGAAGATGGTTGTTACAGCTTGGTTATCATCTCCCACAGGATGTATAGTGCCTTCTAAATGAAGGTTGCTTAGTCTGTTCCAATGATATGCCGTGCGATGTGATATTGCTCCCTTGACGGATGAACCAGGTATTAACACGCAACCCTTTATGAAAGAAGGCTTCCCGTCATTTGACCATTTGATATAGGATTCAACAACAGGCTGGGCGTAACGGTTGTCATCAGAAGTGCCAGCCTTGAAAAGGACGTAGTCTTCAGGCGTTAATTCCAGTGTGTAGTTTGTCCACCCTTCAGGGCGATGAGTATCTTTCTCCATCTTTTGGTATCTGGCAAAGGGAACGGACAAGGATGCTGACTTGTTGAGATAATCCTCCAAATCCTTTTTCTTTGTCAGGTCTAGAATCGCCTTCTCACATTGGCATACTTTCATTTTGCCAGTGCCCCTAAGCGTCTTGCCACCAAGGGCAAATGTTGAATCATAGAGGCGATCAATCATCGCATCGAAAAACTCAATATTGGTTCCATCGGAGAACATTATGATTTCAGAAACGAATCGGGTCCCCTTGTAGACGACTTCATGATCGTATTTACCTTTATCAGCACCTGCGCCCTTTTGGTTAATTCTCACATGATGTCGAATGGGAAGTTTCTGGAATTGCTGATAGTAGTCATCGCCGAAATCAACGTCTTGGATACCATCAAGAACAACTCCGTCCTTGCCGATCATTATACCATCAGTAAATATAACCTTCGAGCCGTATGTGGTTGTCTCACCTGGATAGCCAAAGAAAGTCTTGGCATTTTCTTCGCCTATCGCGTGACGTAATACACCCGCCATGGATGAGCTGGGAATATAAGGAAGTCCATTAATATCCTTAATGACAGGTGATTGCGAATTGGCGTTGTTCTTGCCAGTGCTGATGCAGAGGGGCGTGTCAGCCTCTAATACAATCCGTGCTAAATATCTGTGTGTATAACTCATTGCTTCTTGTTTTTAAGATCTCTACTCTTTTTTGCCATCTCATTTGCCAGATTCATGATAGTCTCCTTAACAAGTAAGTCATCTCCTCCTATTTCATCGTTAAGGTAAGAACTAACATTGTTAATAAACGATTTGAGTTTATCATATCGATTATTTTCTTTCCATTTCTTCTCCCTAAAAGTGGTTTTGTTAACAAATGACCCTATTGATGTCAATATGGAAGATGTACTGCTTCCTTTTTGAGCAATCTCTCTGATTTCGCCCCATTGAGATGAAAATGGGATGCCTTTTTCATCTGGATCATAGAATGCCTCTGCATATCTATTGATAAACTGATTAACCAACTCATAACAGTGGAAAGAGGCATTGTCTCTTTTTTGCTCCTTGAGCAAGAAATTCATTAAAACGCCTTCAACTTTTGTTTCTTCAATTGTCTCCTCTGTAGCATCCATCAACTTTCCGATTTTGTAAAGAGACTTTCCGTTGGTACTTGGATCAGCAAGCAGGAATTCTGGGTTATAAATGACTTTCCCGAACCCTTCATTCTTGTAGTTACCCACATAGCGCGACGACAAGTCAGCAGGAGTATCAGTGACGTGAACAACAAAAACACTTCCTTTCTCAATACCGCAGCGATCTGTATCGTAACTATATCGTTTCCCATTCCATGGCGCGTATTGGAAAGTTCGTATTTGGGACTTAGACCAATCAATTATTCCATTGCTGACACCCAATTGTTCTGCTGTCGGCCTGAATGTTGGCGTGCCATTTTCATCAAAGAAGATAAGTCGGCCATCAGCATAAACCGTAATATCGTCATCTCCAGAAATAGTATTCAAGGAGGGTACATCACTATAGTCATAAGGCTCTATCAGAACTCTTCCAAATTGGGCTGTTCTTGAACGACCTGCGAAATGGACGCCTGAAAGGCCTTTGATAATTGTTTCTTTCAGGATCTCGTCATCTGACTCCACATCAAAAAAGAATGTCGCACCGCTTCTCATGGATTCGTTGATATACATCTTTCCGTCTTCTGACGCCCGTCGCTCACGGTTATACGAAGACTTCAAAGACAGTGTCTTGTCCAAAATCACCTGCGACATCTCATGCTGTTCCTTGTTGAATACATAAAAACCGTTCCTGCACTGTTTCAATTGTTGAGGTGACCCACCGTCCTCCTTATCTATTGCTCTGTTATAAAGGTGGTGTATGTAGCACCCTCCGTCCATTCCTTTCAGCTTGGGATAATACATGGCTGCAGGAATCTTCAAAGAACGAGTATTGTCATCTGCATTTACAGGATGGGCATCACCATAACGTACCTTGCCACTATGGAATAGAAGCATTTGCATAGACTCTGAATACTCATCATACTGTTTGGCCATAATACCAAGGAATGTGTTTCCGGGAATAAAGTCAGTAGTGCGCTGAAGTTGCTCTACAATAGACTGACTATGGAAAATGACATCACTTAATAGGCGACATCTGAACTTGATACTAATCATGGTTCTCACCTCCTTCCTCAGTAATACTTACTTGGCATCTGCCGAAACCTCTGTTCCTGTGCATACCAATATATTTGATAAAACCCATGCTATTTTTCAGCAAGTCGAAAGACTGCTCTGGGATGTTATAAATAGTTCCATGGAGTGTACATGGTATGACGGCTTCGATAGTTCGCAATGAATTTTTCCTGGCAATTCCTTTCTCATCAATAGCAGTTGTCGTAATATTGTGATAAAGGTATTTTTGCAATTTGTGTGACAGGATTGCGTTCGCTTCTCTTTCTGAGAAAGTCGCATCAGTAAAGTGGCATATTCCTTCTTTGGCCTCCCCTCCAAAAATAACCTCAACTTCATCATAGCGTTTGGCATCCATAAAGTTGATATAATCCTCCACAGACTCTCTGAACAATCCTTTAAGTGTTTTGCCGGGGAAATACGGCAATCCACATGCATCTCTTACAACGGCATTGTCTGTTGCTGCTCCAAAAGAAGCTCCAGCATCACTTCGCCACTGGGAAAAGAATCTTAATTGATAATGTAAATCCATATCTATGACTGTTTTTTGTTTCTGGTTTCTTGGTTAGTAATTGTAAGCAGTGTAAGGATGTCGTATGCGGGATGGCAGACTTTTCCAGACCTGCTAATACCCTTAGTGATACTTTTAACAACATGAATAAGAGAGGTCTTCTCATCAGGTCTGAGTTGTCTCTCATCGTCAATGAGACTAATGGCACGTGCTATTCTCTGTTCTGCTAAGGCAGGGTTATCAAACATCAGGCTACTCCATTCACGAATTGCATTCTTAATGTTATTGTTCCTATACAGTTCATTGACGGTTGCGAGCAAACTTTCAACGTCCCACCTGTCCCCTATACCTTTATTAATATAATAAGGTCCGAATTCAAATGAGTGGTTTCGAGGCAATGTGAGTTCTTGCTTGACAATGGTCTCATAATTGTCGAAAAATGCACTCTGCACTTTGTGGAACATGAGACAAGATGGCGAATTCCCTCCTTGCTTTCTTGCATCTTTCTTGGCTTGATCACATAGCGATTCTGCCAACTGGTAACCATAGTAGAACGGAAATTTTGATTTAATAAAGGCAATTCCTGCACATGCGGTCAGGGCCATACCTTTCTTTCCTGTTTCTTTTTCAAAGTTCTTTAAAAACTCTGAAGCATAGAAAAATGCAATGTCTGCACGACAGATAATAGTCATGTCATCACCACCAAGAATGATGGGACGAAGTGGCTTGATCCCTTTAATATCATACTCTTGTGTTACTGCATAATAGGTGGCTTTGGCGGCTTTTGCTGTGGCATCGTCGAGTTCTGTCGAGAATTTGTGCAATTCTGTCCTGTTATGACCTTTCTTCTCAATAATCTTTCCTAAGCCATTACCATCAGCATGGATAATAGCAATCCAGTCGTTTTTGTCTGTAAGGTGTCTAAGTTCATAAGGTATATCCTCCTCCTTTATATCTTCTCCAAAACTTTTCTTGCATAAAGCCAAGTCCATATTACTTGCAGCACTCCTTTTCTTTAGGGTTCCTTCGTCTATCCACTTTCCTTCATTGTCAATGGCAACGGCGGGTAGTCCTGTTAATTGGGCTCGCTCAATACCTGTCAGGCCGATAGTGATACTTGGTGCAGGTATGTTTCTTTGGATTCGTAATTTTCTTTCAAGTTCCTCCACTGCCAAGGCAAAATCGGCTTCCTGCTCCATTTCTACGACTGCCTGACTGATTGTAATGCCTGGTGCTGCTGTCATGACTTTCCGAGGGAAGGCGCTTACTGCCATTTTGCATAGTTCTTTGTCATGAAAGAGACATTTAATGTTACCAGCAGCACTTACAATCATCTCTGCTTTAGGCGTTGATCCTGCAAATGATGAACTACCAATCAAATCAGAAAACATTGATGTACAAATTTGTGCAACTAAGTTACTGGCACCAATAACATCTCTAAGTTTGTTCGTTTTAAAGATGAAGTCCTGGATGCCTTGTACGGCAGCACCATAAAGATATTTACTCATAGGCATAATATATTTTAGTTTGTTATTTTCGTTAATACGCCACAGCCGATGCTGGCGTTCTTGCCGATACCTATATACTGGGGTAGAGTGATGTTTGCCTTAAATTCAATGTCGAAGGCCATCAGTTTCACCTTCTTGTAGGTAACGGCTCGCTGTGCTGTGATATCTGTGATATGAAGGTTTATCTGTTCTTCCAAGTAAAGGCCTATGCCTTTCAGGAAAGACAGGATGTTGCCTGTCAGCACTCGTTCCAAGATGCTGATTCTCTCGATGAGATTGTCAGAACTCATAAATTGTTCGTAGTTCTTGGAGTTGAGGGGTAGCCAGTTGCGCAGACGATACCGGAAGTCCTGCCCGTTGTCTATTTGAATATGGTTGTTGTGGGCATTCACCGACTCAATGCGCATTTCCATTTCCTTCTTACCTATATTATATATAAAGTTATTAGAAGCAAGAAGATCATTGATGCCCTCAAGACCATCGCCGATACAGACAATCGCGGCTTTGCGGTGTATGGTCTTATACTGTATAAGGGGATAGGAATAACGGTAATTGTCTTCTGTGTGGTTATGAAACAGAATGTTCTTTTGTTTCAAAGAAGCGATAACGGCTCCTCTGAAATAAATAATTTCCCTTGATTCGAGCTCTTTGTCGAATTGAATGATGAATGTTGAAAGATCAGACATATCAAGAGGTTATAATTTCGTTTTCAGTTTTTAGTAACTACAAAGTTAGTAAATTCTTTTTAAACAACATGATAATCTTTCTATTTTTAATTATTTTTAAAAGAGGGGGCGCGGCCTTACTCGAAGGCTGATCTATCACAATTGCGCCCCCTCCTGTATGTACTCACAGATATGACATCCTCAGAATCCTATCCGCCTCTTTTCTTTGGGGACTTCGATGGGTTGGATGTCAGAAGGAGTGATGCTGAGGAATGATTTAGCATCACGAGAGAGACTGTGCATACAGCGCTTGGCATGAAGCAGATAAATATGTTCCAAGAGGTTGGCCACAAAGCGGGCATTTCCCCAGGTCTGTGGGTTTCTGAGGGCATAGGCTTCTGTCAGTAGAGCCTTGTATTTGCGCAGTCCTGCTGGTGTGAAATGATAGTGATGCTCACTAATGCGATGAAGGCTAATTTCTACCAGTTCATCGATGGTGAAATCCTCGAACTCAAAACGGTTTGGGAAACGTGAAGTCAGTCCTGGATTGAGATCGAGGAGTTTCAGCATGGGCTCTTTATAGCCACAGAGCACGATAGCCAGATCGCGTTGTTGCTCGTTGGAAAGGATATCCATGAGTAGTGGCAGGATCAACTTGCCAGGATCATTGGGATGACTGGAACTCAGCAGATAGGCCTCGTCAATCATGAGTACACCACCCTGAGCCATAGCCAGAACTTGTCTGATGGATTTTTCCTCGTCGCCCCAATTGTTCCCGATAAAGGTGGAGCGGTTACATACCACAACATGCCCTTCGCTGAGTACGCCGGCCTCTTTCAGTAAGCCTCCGTAGATTTTGCAGACAGTGGTCTTGCCAGTTCCAGGACGGCCAAAGAAAATGGCATGGAGCGATACATTATGTTGCTTCCAATTAGGATAACGACAAGTCATGAGATGATTATAGCGAGACAACTCCAGCAAATCGTCAATCTGCGACTTGATATTCTTGCAGCCCACAAGTTTATCAAGTTCCTCGCGAGGAGATGAGATAGGATTGAGTATCTCGACACTTATCATATTTTCTCCACCGAGTTTTACGGTGCCAGTCTCTGATTGAGCGGGTTCGTCGTCCATATCGTTGATTTCAGACAGATAATCTTCGACGTCAATGTCGGCATCGTCATCTTCATCTTCGATGCCAAACTCCATCTCGTCGTAGTCGGCATCGATATCCTCAAAGGCGTATGGATCCCTCTCCAAAAAGCCCATCCTTTCGCAATATAACCTGAAAGCCTTATATTGACGTAAAGCCTCAGAGTGAAAGCGATAGTTAAAGTGAATGAATGGTAGGTTTGCTGAACCAAAGCCATGATATACGGTGATGTCCATACCTTTCCATATGGTAATCATGTCATCGTAGTTGATGAAAGTGGAGTTTGAAACCAGAATGCCCCAGATGCGAGGAGTCTCTACTTGGGCATCCGCCATTGCTTGTTTATAATGGCGAATGAATTCTGACAGTCTCCATACAGGACTAATACGTCTTGTCCGGCTGTCAAAATATAGAGGTGGCTGTCCTGCGAAGTCATTCTCATCAGCCAATTCTTCTAGTGGCTTTTCCCTCCAGTCAATCATGAGAATTACTACCTCACCATTTTTTACGAAGGCATAGATCGGCATATCAGTTGTAGCCTCGCAGAAACCTTTAAGGTTCATACAGTCCACATGCTTCCATCGTCTTGTTTCTGACATCACTTTTAAGATGCCTTTGTTCGTCTGCTTTCTGAATATTGGTATAATCATAAATGAGATTTTTGAGGTTAATAACTTTGGCTTCGAACTGCTGCCTTAGTGGCTGTTTGGTTTGAGAGGAACTCTGTCATCTCCTTCCGGAGTTCGAGAGTTATGGAGTTGTCGGCTCCCATTTCCTTGCAGAAGATGGCGTAAGCCTTTCTGTAGCAGGCCTCGAGGCCTTTATCTCTTGCCAGTCCCCAGTAGTAGCAAGCTACTTGAAGTTGGGCAATCTTTTCATTTGTAATTTGGTTTGTCATAAGATTGATTTTTTGGTCCAACATAAGTTTTTTGTGAAAGGCTTTTGGCCTGATTCACGTTGCAAAGATATAACGGAATTTGCCCGATTGCAACTTTTTTGCGTTACATTTCTCAACTATTTTGTTACGTAACACAGTTTAATATAATATGTTACGCAAATATTATCTATAAAGTGCTTGTAAATCTCGGATATATTTCGTAAGTTTGCAAGCGAATATGTTTAATTAAATAATAGGTGTAGAATGAGAGATTTGTATGAAGTGATGGACGAAATGGCTTCTGGTAAGAATTTTACGACATTGGAAGAGATCGTTGAGAAGTATTATGGCCATAAGGTCGAACAAAGCTACCTGAAAAGCGAGACCAACAGAATGAAAACATGGTTGAATAGACATAAAGAGGCTATTGAGTATAATAATGGCAAGAGTCTTGATGGTGGTTTTAGGTATAAAATTGGTTATGAGTATCAATATAGATCTGAGCAAGAGTCAAAGTTGCTTGCCAAATTAGACGATGATGGACGTAATGCGTTTTTATCAGGAGGACTCCAGATGCTCTTTGATGGTAAAACGTCATTTTGCCATCTCATCGATCTCGAGTGCGTATCAGGTCTTGAGAACCTGTGTCTTGTGAAAGTATTGGCGAAGTATCTTGGCAAACGTGTCATCTCGTTTAAGTATATGCAGGGTTTTGATCACCTCATGGAGATAACGATGCATCCACATTATTTAAAAGAGTATAATTCCAGATGGTTCCTTTTTGGATATGTTATTGAAGGAAGCGGTTACCCCAAAGTGGTCAATTTCGCTCTCGATAGAATCGAATATCGCAAGCCTGAGGATATTAAGATCCTTCGTCAGGAGACTTTTGTTCGAGCCCCAAGGAACTTCTATGATGGGTATTTCAAAGATATCGTTGGTGTTACGAGAAAGGAAGATGGTGTCGTAGAAACGATTACGATCCGTACAACAGATTTCAAAGTACATCATTTGTTGCGTACCAAACCCATCCATGCCTCTCAACAGGAAACGATTCCGTTTGATATGGAAAAGGGTGAGGGTGAGTTCACGATTCAGGTCATTCCCAATATCGAATTACAGACTCGTCTGTTGAGTTATGGCTCTGGACTTTATGTCGTAGGCGAAGGCAAGTTCCAACAACAGATGCGCGATGCAGTTTCACACATGAACAATCATTATTAAACATCACGATGAAAACACATGAATTGAAAATCATGCCTGAATACTTTCAGGCGATCTTATCTGGAGAGAAGACCTTTGAAGTAAGGTTCAACGACAGGAATTTCGCGAAAGGCGATCATCTGCTCCTTCGGGAACATGATGGCGAAGGATATAGTGGCCGTACCCTTATTGCCGAGGTGACTTACCTTCTTGACAATCCCACCTATTGCAAGGAGAGGTATGTAATTATGGCTATTAAGGTACTTGATGATGTTAAATGAGATGAAGAGAGTTGCCGCCATTGATATCCTGAGGGCCTTGACAATGCTTTGGATGCTTTTTGTGAACGACATTCCTGCATTACAAGGGGTGCCTCAATGGTTGTTCCATGCCAAGGCTACTGAGGATATGTTGGGCTTTTCCGACTTGGTGTTCCCAGCCTTCCTGTTCTGTATGGGTATGTCGGTTCCTTTCGCCATCGACAGCCGCCTGAAGCGTGCCTCGATGGGATCGGTGATTGGTCATGTGCTGCTGAGGTCGTTTGCTCTCATCGTGATGGGGCTGTTCCTTCTGAATCGTCATCAAGGGGAGCCTGGTATCGCCTCCAACTATATGCTGATGCTGTCGGTGGCAGGTTTCTTCCTGGTTTGGACTGATTATCCGCCTACTCACCAACGCCTTTTCCGACTGATGCGCTATGCAGGTATAGCACTGTTGAGCGGTTTACTGCTATACTGCGATCTGACGGGCCATCCCTTTGAGACAGGGTGGTGGGGCATCCTGGGTCTGATAGGTTGGACGTATCTGGTTTCTTCGCTGGCTTACCTGATGGTGCGTAGTTGGAACGTACCCGTATGGGGCATGTGGTTGCTGTTCCTGATGCTCTGCGTGTTGAACCATTCTTCGTTGATTCCCGATGATTATTTCAGCCGGGTGGTGATTTTACCCTTTGTGCCTGGAGGTTGGACGCACCATGCCCTTGGCTTCTCGGGTGTGGTGGCCTCCCTGCTCTTGAGACGAATGACCGCCAATGGCCGCAATTGGCCACTCGTTGGAGGGTATGCACTCTTGGGCTTGGGATCTCTCGTGTTGGGTATAGTGTGTCATCACTGGTGGATTATCTCCAAGATTCAGGCCACCCCCACTTGGCTGTTCTTCTCTTTGACCGTCAACTTCTGGCTCTTGGCAGTGGTGTTCTGTCTGTCCGATATCTTTGGCAAGAAACGCTGGTTTGCCCTCATTGCTCCTGCAGGCTCTGCCACACTGACGTGCTACCTGCTACCTTATATCTGGTATCCCCTTCGCGAGTTGCTTGGCATCGATGTTCCCGGCTGGTACGGGCTGATGGGCATCCTCATCTCACTGGTCTATGCCCTCCTCATCATCCAGATCACTCGGCTACTTGTTTTTGGGGGCATTAAAATTAAAATATAAGGGGATGTCTGCGGCTCGCTAAATGCTAAGGTTTACGAATCAATATATTATTTTTTTTGATAATTTTACTGCCATGCTCCCATTTTGATGGTTATGTGCTTGATTATAAGGTGCTTATTTCAAGTGGTAGATAATCGGAGCATGGGAGCAAATGGCGAAATCTTTGAAATTATATGAAAAATTCCTGTAAATATTTGGATTTTTAGTGAATTTTTTGTATCTTTGTAGTCGAATTCTGAAACCAGAACCAACACTATATGGAAACAAATAACAAAATCAACCATCTCGATACTGAGTTCGACTTTTCACTGGTACCCTCGTGGTACGTCATCTGTACAAACGGCCATTGTCCTCTCAAGCAGGACTGTCTGCGCTATCTGGCAGGTTCGAATGCGCCGGAGGGTCTGGAGACGGCACTCTGTGTCATGCCACACATGGCCAAAGACGGGCATTGCCGACTGTTTGACAAGAAGAATGTTGTCGTGATGGCGGCGGGGTTCACGACTCTTTACGACCAGGTGCTGAAAGCGGACTATACCAACATGCGAAAAACCATTACTAAATATTTGCACGGCGCCAAGATGTACTATGAGTACAAGGACGGCAGGAGAGCACTTAACCCCGAACAGCAGAAGTGGATCAGGAACTATGTCAGCAGCCTGGGCTACGACTTCGAAGTGAAGTTCGACAGGTTCTTCGAGGCTTACGTGTTTCACCATCAGGCAGCATTTTAGTGAAAGGGATCTTCTCTAACAGTGTTTTCTACGGTAGAAAACACTGTTTTCAGCCTGAGAAAACACTGTTTTCTGATTGAGAAAACAACGATACCCACTACCGGTTACGCCAATAGATCGACGCAAATTGAATACAAGGAACTACCATTATGAAATTATCACTCGTACTAAGAAACAAGAAGAATGCCCTCAAGTTGTCGGCTAAGACGCTTGAGAGCTTTATCGAACGTATCAAGACCGACACCAAAGACGGGGCCGTGAGTCGTCGCCGTCGCAATATCTCCGTGTATGGCGAAGATACCAGTTATGACCAGCAATTCCCCTCCCATCTGATCTACCCGTCAGTGGAATGGACCAAGGATGCCAACGACAACCTCCAGATGTCGCGGTTCAACGGAATAGTGGCACTGACCGTCTGCAATCTGCTGCGACCTGAGGATCTGCAGGCCGTCAAGCAGGCTGCCCAGATCCTGCACTACACACAGGCTGCCTTCATCGGCCCGTCGGGCAGGGAAGTGATCATCCTCGTGAAGATAGACGGTGGAAACCCTCAGCCTACGGAGGAAGAGGCCGATGCCATCTGTAAGAATGCTCACGACCTGGCGGTGTCGCTCTATAAGGGCATCCTGCCAGGTGCCATCCGCGAGGAAGAAGCCTCGACAAAAAGTTGCTTCCGTATGCCACTGGATCCTGAGCCGTATTACAATCCCAAGGCGATGGCTCTTAAGGTGCCCCAGAGTCCACTGCCTCAGAGTCACGATGAGAAAACAACAGAGCAACTGCCTGTCTCCGACAACCACCTCTATACGCAATACGAGCAGATGTATCGCAGGGCTGCCGATGACGCCTTCATGGAGACAAGGACCATCGAAGGGGACGGACAACAGCAGGCCTACATGACGGCACTTGCCCATCAACTCTGTGAGATGGGCGTGCCAGAGGAAGAGGCTGCACTGCATATACGAAACCACCATCAGTTCAAGCCCGGTTTTGACCAGCAGGAGATGCGGACTATCGTGGAGACGGTCTATGCCGAGACGGGTGCCAAGAAGAAACCATTCGACAGCTCGCAGGAGACAGGGACGGAAACTCGCCGGTTGGTTGATTTCCTGACGACGCGCTTCCAGTTCCGTTTCAACACGATAATGGGATATACGGAGTATCGGCCTAACAATACCTATTATGTGGAGTGGCAGCCCGTGGACGATCGCGCCCTGAAGGGAATCACGATGGAAGTGCGCCTGGGAGGTATCAATGCTCGTGACAATGACGTGCGCCGCTACGTGCAGTCGAGCATGATCCGACAGTACAATCCCATTGGTGAATATCTCTGGGAACAATACGGCAAGTGGGACGGCAAGGATCATATCCGTCAGTTGGCTCGCACCGTCCCCACGAATAATCCCCACTGGGAGGACTGGTTCTACACGTGGTTCCTCGGCATGGTACACCAGTGGCAGGTGAGCCATCTTGCCAAGTATGGTAATCAGACCGTGCCGCTGCTGATATCCGCCCAGGGTTGGAACAAGTCAACCTTCTGTGAGTCGTTGCTGCCACCAGAACTCAGTTGGGGATATACGGCCAATATCGACATCAGTGAGAAACGCCCGGCGCTGCAGGCCATGGCCCAGATGTTGCTCATCAACCTCGACGAGTTCAACCAGATATCTCCCAAGACTCAACAGGGGTTCCTGAAGAATATCATCACGCTGTCGTCTGTCAAGATCAAACGGCCATACGGCAGACACGTAGAGGACTTCCCTCGCAGGGCCTCGTTTATCGCCACCACCAATCAGGCAGATGTACTGGCAGACCCCTCTGGCAACCGCCGTTTCTTGGGAGTGGAACTCACTGGTCCCATCGACGTGAGCACACCTCCCAACCATAGGCAACTCTATGCACAGGCCATGCAGGCGCTCCACAATCACGTGCCTTATTACTTCGGGCCAGAAGAGACAAGACTGATCATGGAGGAGAATCGCAAATTCAGCCTGAAGACGGCTGCCGAGCAGTTCTTCCTGGATTATTTCGAGCCTGTCAGGAACGAACAGGATGGAGAGTGGATGAGTGCTTCGGCTATTCTGGCCTTCTTGAAGGATGAGGTGGGAGTAAGTCTGCTGAAATCACCCAGTGTTCCTGCGTTTGGCCGGAAACTGTCGGTTATTCCAGGTATCATAAAGCGCGATACCAGTAGCAATACGCTCTATTTGGTTCGTAAAATCCGCTGATTTTTTAGTTTGCTGCCACTCTCGGAAATGCTGCCACTTTGCTTAATCGCCTTATACTAAGCAGATTACGAAGCAAAGTGGCAGCATGGCAGCATTTTGCAATAAAAACAAAAAAATATCAAGGGGCGATGAAATATGTCTTAAGCACTACAAGTAGGGGATCGCTTTAGATTCTATTTCGTTGTCAAATTGAATAATGAAAGTAGGTATCTTATACATTTTTTGAGGTTTTAGTTATTGATACTGCAAAGATAAGGAATATTTCTTTATCATGCAACATTTTTATGGGAATTTTGTTTATCTTTGCACCAAAAGACATATTATGAAGATAGTAATACTTGACGGCTATACGGCTAACCCGGGCGATCTGTCGTGGGAAGGGCTGAAGGAATTGGGTGAGGTGACGGTCTATGATCGTACCAAGCCGAGTGAGACGGTAGCGAGGGCATCCAAAAGGCTGAACTCAAAGAACTCCTTCAGACTTCGGATGTCATCTCGTTGCACTGTCCGCTCACCCCAGACACTCACCACCTTATTAATAAGGAGACTATCGACTGGATGAATCCAGAGACCATCCTCATCAATACAGGACGAGGCCCACTTGTCGATGACTCCGCACTGGCCTCAGCCTTGGAGGCAGGACGGATCAAGGCCTACTGTGCCGATGTGACGACGGAGGAACCTCCCATGGCAGACCATCCACTGCTGAAGACAAAGAATGCCTATATCACTCCGCACATCGCCTGGGCTACCTTCGAAGCGCGCCAACGTCTCATCCAAATAGCCACCGATAACGTCCGCGCTTTCCTTAACGGCCATCCGCAGAATGCGGTGTTAATTAGTCCTTACGCGCGTTAATAGAAGTTAATATTATCTGTTTGGTCGAAAGAATTAGTGTAAAAATCACCATTATTGCTCAAAAAGGGAAAAAATGTGCGAAAAAACTTGCGTATTTCAGATAAAAGTTGTTCCTTTGCAGCACCATAAACTGTAAATATGCATAGAAAACCATGTTGCACAATATGAGTGAACAGATACTAGACTTGGCATTTTCAGGTCTACAGATCGGTGTGGGACTTTATGACAAGGAGGGTCAGATGATCTCTTGTAATGAAGAGTTCCGAAGACTGAAAAGTTCCTACCTGATCGATGACTTGCAGTTGCATAAGGTGATCAAAGAAGGAAAGACTGACAGGATGCTCCTGGCAGGATATAAAGATAAAGTTCTGGAGTCGTATGTCGCACCCTGTAAAGACGAGAAAGGTGAAATTACCAATTATGTCTATCGACTGAGCGATGTCACACAGAGTTATGCCCCTTCGAGGGAGAAAGAGTTGGAAGAGATTTTCCTTGACAATGTGAGCCATGAGATCCGTACCCCACTGAACTCCGTCATTGGCTTCAACGACATCCTAAACGGTGTGTCGGGCCTTCACATGGAGGAGGAAGAGAAACTGATGTTGAAGGATCATATCCACAGGAATGCAGACCGTCTGCTCACCGTGGTGGATGATATCCTCGACCTCTCGAAGATGCAGAAGGGCTGTCTGCCATTGCACAAGACGGTGGTGAGTCTGATGGAGATCTGTTGTAAGGCGCGTGATTCTGTCAGATCTGAGGTTCAGCAGGGCGTGAAGTTGGCTCATGAGTACCCCATTGCACTGAAAGATACCTATATATATACTGACAGCAAACGGTTAGAACAACTGCTCAGGAACCTGCTGACGAACGCCTGTCAGCATACCTTTACTGGTACGGTCACCCTGAAGGTAAAGACGTTTGAGGAAGCAGAGAGCGGCCGGGAGATGCTCCAACTGCGCGTCGATGATACGGGCGAGGGTATTGCCCATAATCAGTTGGACTTGTTGTTCCGTCCCTTCCGCAAGGCCGACAGTAAGTCGGAAGGACTGGGTGTCGGACTGTCCATCTGTAAGGAGATCGCCAGGTTGTTGAACGGTAAGGTCTATCTGGATACGGAATATGAGGATGGCACGAGCTTTGTGTTCGAGATGCCATTCGAGACGATATGATCAAATACACGAAGAAGGAGGAGATCTGGAATGCCGCTTCCCATGGAGGTGGCATTCTCCTTGGGGTGGTGTTCGGCATCATCTTCCTCGTCTGGTGCTTTCAGGCTGACAACAACTGGGCGCGTATAGGCGTCATCCTCTATCTCTTCGGTATGCTCGGCTCGTATCTGGCCTCGACGCTCTACCACTCGATAAAGCACCACTCGAAATGGAAGGAGCGGCTGCGCAAGTGGGATCATGCCGCCATCTACTGGCATATTGCCGGCTCGTACTCTCCATTGACGCTGGTGGCACTGCGCAGTCAGGGCTATTGGGGCTGGAGTCTCTTTGTTTTCGTATGGGCTTGTGCGATAGCAGGCACCATCACCAGTTTTATCCACCTGAAGGAGCATTCTAATCTCGAGACGTTCTGTTTCATCGGCATGGGCCTGAGTGTGCTCGTGGCCTTCAAACCGCTGATGGACAGTGTGTCGGAGGCTGCTATCATCTGGCTCATCGCCGAGGGCGTCAGTTACATCACGGGTGCCGTCTTTTACAGTCTGAACAAGACGAAATACATGCACTCCGTGTTCCATTTCTTCGTACTGGCCGGCAGTGTCTGCCACATCATCGCCGTCTGGGACGTGCTGATGGAGTACCTATAGAAGACTAAGTTTAAAAAATCTTTATTTCTATTCAAGATGAGGAATATACTCAGAGTTTGGCGACCTCTTCCTGTGACAAGTTGAGATTCTTAGCGATCACGTCGAGGGGGAAACCGTTGGCCTTCAACTTTCGGGCAATTGATAATCGCTCTTCTGCACGGCCTTCCGCACGGCCTTCTTTACGGCCTTCCGCACGGCCTTCTTTACGTCCTTCCGCACGGCCTTCTTTACGTCCTTCCGCACGACCTTCTTTACGTCCTTCTTTACGCCCTTCCGCACGACCTTCTAAACGTCCGATTTCCAGACCTTCTACACGGCCTTCGATTCTGGCGGCATCAAAGGCATCGGTCTGCACCGCCAATGCATCCAGATGTCGTTCGTAGGCCAACTGGTCAGCACGGTTCATCTGCATATACAGCAGTTTCTCGCGTGCCTCAGCCAGTCCGGGCGTGGTGGTGTCATCTTTGATGCGTCCGTTTTTCAGGTAGTCAAGCCACTCCTCAATAGGCGTGGTTGCCACTTTGTTGAATTCATTGACACGTATGATATAATACTCCGGGAATACCTCCTCTGGTGCTTTCATCTTGATGACATCGTTCTCTTTGACGTTGATCTGAAGCGTGTCACCCGTGTGAACTCCCTTGAAGGAATTAGTTCCATGATAGAGATAGTCGTCTCCCTTGCCAATGTCGAAGTAAAGGATGTTGATGGAATAGACCTTCTTGACGTTGCTGTAGCGCTGGCCCAGTGAGATATGCTCTGTGATGGCTTTGGCTACCCCATAGAGGATTCGCTCCATATAATAGAGTTCCGTTGTCAGTTGCACCTCTACGATGATGATGCTCCCTTTGGAATCCTTGGCTTTGATATCAACACGGTTGTACTTGTCGTCACCCGTTTCCTGGTTACCCTCACTCTCAAGGATCTCCTCAATGGTGATCTTCTGGCCCAGCAACACTGTGATTAGACCTTCGAGCACGCCGAAATTCGCCTTGTCGCGCAGCATCCGCTTTACGGCCCAGTCAAATCGTACATACTTCTCGTTGATCATCACTTCTCCTTTCTTTGAATCATTCTGTTTCTTTTCCATAATACTTCGATTTTTGATTACTACGGTGCAAAGGTAGAACAAAAAAGTGAGATCACCAAATATTTCAAAGGAAAAAACTTCATTGTGGCAATTATTATCCCGAAATGTTTGGGCGTTTCGGGATTATTTCGTATATTTGCGGCAATGAAAGTCTTGCTGTTGCTTTGTCTGATGTTGGCGGGTTGTGCTTCTGGAGAATTCCATAGCATTCTGCCTGAGGATGTCCAGTTGAAGACGGGCGACGTGGTGTTCCGCAGGGGCGGAGGTCTGACAAGCAGGGCTGTGTTGATGGCAGATGCCAAAGGCGAATACTCGCATATCGGTATCGTGGTGGATTTGGCAGGGCAGAAGATGATCGTCCATGCCGTACCAGGAGAGCCGGACTTCGAGGGCGACGAGGATCGGGTGAAGATGGACAGGCCTGAGCATTTCTTCTCCACGGAGTTCACTATCATCGGAGAGATTTGTCGGCCCAAGGATTCGCTGATAGCCGCGAGGGCGGCTGAAGTGGCGATAAGGCAGTATCGGAAAGGTGTGCTCTTCGATCATGATTACGATGAGAGCGACTCGACGAAGATGTACTGCACGGAACTGATAGCCTATGCCTTTCGTCAGGCTGGGCATGAGATTATCGGCAGTGAGCGTCACCACGTGAATCTTCCTATCGTGAGAGCAGATTGCATCTTCCCGTCAGATATCCATTCGTCGGACTTTTTGGAATCGATCCTTATGTTTCACTAATAAAACTGTTTAAGCAAATGAAAAAGGTATTTTTAGCAATGATGGTCTGCGTATTAGCAGGAGTGTTGGCAAGTTGTAGCAGTAACTCGCCTCGTAGCGTCGCAGAGAAGTCTCTGGACTGCATCATCCATGAGGATTATCGTGGTTATTTCGATTGCGTCTATTTCCCTGAGGACAAGAAGGAGGAGAAGGAAGGCTACATCGCCATGATCGAAGAGAAGGTCAAGAAAAACAAAGAGAGCGGAAAGGCTTCCACAGACCAGAAGATGGTAAGCTACAAGTTCATCTCTGAGGAGATCAACGAGGAGGCTGGTGTTGCCAAGGAGATCTTCGAGGTGACCTATGACAATGGCAGTACGAAGCAGGAAACGGTCGATCTGAAGAAGGAAGAAGACGGCAAGTGGTATGTGAAGATGAAGAAGTAGGATCCCAGATCCATCAAAAATAATCCCGAAATGTTTGGACGTTTCGGGATTTTTTCGTATATTTGCAGCAGAAACTATTACCTTTGCAGTTGAAACTAAAAACTAATTAATTACAAACTAATATGAAAAAGATCTTTTTGACAATGATGGCTGCGGCTCTGCTAGTAGTAGGGCTGACAGCGTGTGGTGGTAAACAGAAGACTGTCGCCAATGATGATGCTGAGCAGACTGATGAAGCAGCAGAAGTTGGTGATGTTGTAAGAGGTGAACTAGGTGCTTTTGAACTGCGTGGGCCTGTAAAAGAATGTGTATGGAATTATGGTAGTTATGAGCAGACCTATACTTTTGATGAAAAAGGTATGTGGACGACGCGTGACGGACGGGTTCCTTGGGATGGCTGGGCCTCAAAACGTGATGAGCAGGGACGTATTATCCATATGGGAGATGGAGACATTGAAGAGGTGTTCGAATATAATGACAAGGGACTCAGGACGGTGTATGCCTACCATGATTTGGAGTATGGCTATAAAACCTACTACACTTACGATGAGAATGACGAAGTGATAGAGGTGAAGGACGTGAATTGGTACAATAATGAGGAAAGTAACCCCAGAGTTAATAAATTCAAGGTATTGGAACGTGATAGTCATGGGAACTGGACTAAGCGTGACATTGGTCAAGGGGTCATTTCTACCCGTCAGATTACCTATTATGAATAAAGTTTATTAATTTTGTCGTTTTATGGATATAACAACTGCATGGAAAGAGAGCACCCAGAAGATATTCTGGGGTGTGATAGTGATAGCCGTGGCTGGTATCTTCAGCACGATTTACGACTATCTTTCGTATGGCGTCAGCCTTTTCGAAATGGCTTCTAAAATTATACCAACGGATTTCCTCCCGGGACTGGGGCTTGCATTAGGTGGTTTTAAATTGACAGGTGGACTGGCTAAGACTGCTGTTGTGGCAGGTTATGTATTCTATCTGCTGGGACTGTCACAGTTCGCAGCCATACAAAGCAATAGTCTCGCCGCACTCAACATCCAGAAGGTACGTAAGGCTGTCATCATTTTGATCTGCTGCTTTGCTGCGAGTGTGCTCTTCGGTATTCTGTTGAAGATTCCGTTTGTAGGTATTATTATAAATCTTGCAATATGGGCGGCTACTCTGGTCTCATACTTCTATATGAAGAATGCCTTTGGAGTGCTGATGGTGAATCCTGCCTTCAGTGACCAGTCGAAGGTGGGAGCCCAAAAACTGCGCTTTGCCGCTGTCTGCAATATCCGATTGATGCTATTGCCCCTGATGACGTTAGGCGCGTTCTTGGTGATAGGTCTGATTACGTTCCTGTTGCTTCAGAGTGGTGCTTTGGAAGGTGCTTTCAAGTTCGCGGGCATCGTGGGTGGTATAGTGCTTGCTGTGACGATTATCTGTGCTTTGGTCTTTATGGTCATTGCTTTAATCTATCCATTTATTGGCTGGTATAAGATTATGAAAGGCGGTCCTGGTGAAGACACATTGACGGATGCTGCTGAGATAGAACAGCGGCTGGCTGCTGTGCCGACGGCCGATGAACAGATGACGGCAATAAAAGAAAAAAGTGATGCAGCCCTGGCATCGGCAAAAGAGTCAATGGCCAATATACAGAAGGACATGGCCCCGAAACTGGAGAAAGCCAAGTCGTGGGCGGCCGCTAATAAGACAGTGTTAGGTATTGGTGCTGGCGCAGTGGTCGTGGTGGCTCTGCTCGCATGGCTCATTCCAAAGATAGGTACTAGCAAGGGCATCGCTTTTGAGACCTACACGGTGGAAGATAACATCCAGGCTTATGTTGATATCCCTGTCGGAGACAGTGAGAAGGCACAGAATGCCAGGAAGGGGCTTTGTGAGGTTATTGGTATGACGCACATGGCAGATGAATTAGGCGCACCTTTAGAAAGCGCATCCCCACGTGAGGTGATTGATGATTACAACAAGCGCTTCAGTGGCTATTTGGATAAGTTCCGTCGAGAAACAGGGGCTCCGATTGCACCTTCTTGCCAGATCTTTATCGAGAGTGGTTTCCAGAACGAGGCATGTGTGGTATTTGAGGCGGCTGGTTCTATCTATATGAATGGTGCTCCCGATACATATCTTCGTGTTGTCCGCCTTGCTGATGGGCATGTGATGAAACAGGAGGAGATGGTGACTATTACAGTCGATGATCTTGGACCGTTGGTAGAGAAATACGAACAGGAGGGTCTATCTGGATATCTGGGAGATGGCTTCTATTTCACTCCTGCTGCCAACGACAGTTGTATGGCTGTATGGCATGTCGGACACGGATATGGAACAGCGATGATCCCATTGTCGGATATGGAACCCTATATGACGGAGGCAGGCCGGGAACTCTTTACTGCTAAGGCTGTCGAAGTGCCGGAAAAGAAACAACAGGCGATGGAGGCTGATGAAAACCAAGAGGCTGAGGCTGAGAATGCTGAAGATTCAGGTGATGCATTAGACATGGAAGTCGATGACTTTGTCGGCGGACTGTTGGGGGCTCTTCCTAATGGCGCTACAAAATATGTGGGTGACATGGCGGGATTTCCCATCGAACTGACCATTCATAAGGATGACGGCGGCTTGTGTGCGGACTACCTGAATGTTAAGTATTCGGCAAAAATGAAACTGGTGGGAGAGTCATTGCCCGCTGATGGTGGTAATATCACTTTCTTCGGTCAAGATGCACAGGGTAACCAATGGTTCTTTGATCTCGAAGGTGATGCCGATAATATCACAGGAACAGGACGTGGTGGGGGCAAGAACTTGCCTGTCACCCTGCATCGGAAAAACTGATTAAACTGTCAAAAAGGAAAAGGGCAAGAAATACTTGCCCTTTTCCTTTTGACAACGAGGAAGGTTATACCAATCTGTTACATGCACCCTCTTTATTTGAATTTCACCCCCATGTTGTATAGGATGAAGCCGTAGATGTCGGCCTGTTCCTCTAACACTTTTGCTAGGGGCTTGCCGCCTCCGTGACCTGCTTTCGTGTCGATGCGGATGAGCACGGGCTTGTTGCCTTGATGGCACTCCTGCAGGGTGGCTGCAAACTTAAACGAGTGGGCCGGTACCACACGGTCGTCGTGATCGGCTGTTGTCACGAGGGTGGCAGGATAGGCTGTGCCAGGTCTCAGATTGTGAAGCGGAGAGTAGCCGCGCAGATACTCGAACATCTCTTTCGAGTCTTCGCTGGTGCCGTAGTCGCTGGCCCAGTTCCAGCCGATGGTGAACTTATGATAGCGCAGCATGTCCATCACGCCTACCTGTGGGATGGCAACGCCAAACAGTTCTGGTCGCTGGGTCATACAGGCACCTACAAGTAGTCCACCGTTGGAACCACCTACAATAGCCAGTTTGTCCTTACACGTATAGCCCTCGCTGATAAGCCATTCGGCAGCACCGATGAAGTCGTCGAACACGTTCTGCTTCTGCATCTTTGTGCCTGCCAGATGCCACTCCTCGCCATATTCGCCACCGCCTCGGAGCGTCACTTGTGCGTAGATGCCGCCATTCTCCAAGAATGGAATGCGAGTGGCCGAGAAGCCCGGGCCCAGGGAGACATTGAAACCGCCATAGCCATAGAGGAAAACGGGGTTCTTGCCGTTACGCTTCATGCCTTTCTTATAAGTGAGAAACATGGGTATGCGCGTACCGTCTTTACTCTTGAAGAACACCTGTTCGGCGGTGTAGTCGTCCTGACGGAACTTTACCTTGGGCGAGGAGTACAGTTTACTTTCGTTCTTCTCCATGTCGTATTGGTAAACGGTGCCGGGAATGGTGAACGAGGTGAAGGTGTAGAAACACTCTGGCTCCTTCTCGTCGCCAGTGAAGCCCACACTTCCTACAGATGGCAGTTTCACTTCGTTGCGCAGCTTGCCGTCGAGACCGTAGAGATAGGCATGGTCGGAGGCGTCCTTCTGATAGGTGAGGATGAGCTGGCGGTTGATGACTTCTGCCCCACTGAGCACGTTCTCCTGCTCAGGCACGAGTTCCTCCCAACTGTCGATGCCTGGCCGCTGGATATCGGCTGTCATGATACGGCCCATGGGAGCACCGTAGTTCGTGAAGAGCCAGATGCGCTTGCCGTCGTCATAGACGGGACTGTACTGGTAGTCCATGTTCGAGGTCATCTGGATGAACTGCGACTCAGGCTGCCTCAGATCGCGTACGAAGATGTTGTTGCCAGCGCCAGCGCCTGCCTCATAGAGATACATCAGTGTCTCCTCCTCGTTTGTGTCAACATAATAGAAACGCTTAGGATAGGCGGCATTCTGATAGAACAGCACGTCCTCGTTCTGGGGAGTACCTATCTTGTGATAGTAGATCTTGTGGCCTGAGTTCACATTCGAGAACTCCTTGCCCTTTGTGGGAGCATCATAGGCACTATAGTAGAAGCCGTCGCCCTTCCAGGCTGCACCAGTGAACTTGGCCCATTCAATATGGTCTTCAGTCAGCTGGCCCGTCTTCAGGTCGATGACGAAAATCTCCTCCCAGTCGCTGCCGCTACGCGAGATGGTGTAGGCAGCGTATTTGCCGTTATTCGAGAAATAGACACCCTTCAGTGCCACCGTGCCATCACTACTCAGCTCATTGGGGTCGAGAAAGACTCGTGGCTCTCCGCCCAACTCGTCCATCACATACATGACGCTTTGGTTCTGAAGGCCGTTGTTTTTGTAGAAATACCACTTCCCGTGGCGCTTGCGCGGTGCAGAGATCTTCTCGTAGTTGGCCAGTTCTGTCAGTCGTTTCAGCAACTTCCCACGGAAGGGAATCTTCTGCAGGTAGGTGTTGGTCACTTTGTTCTCAGCCTCCACCCATGCGGCTGTCTGGGCGCTCGTGTCGTTCTCCAGCCAGCGATAGGGGTCGGCCACTTTTGTGCCGAAGTACTCGTCAACGGTGCCGTCTTTTGCGGTCTTGGGGTACTGCAGTCCCTGTGCGGACACTGCAGTCGTGGCCAATGCTGCCATTGCCATTAGAATCAGTCTTTTCATATCCAAAATTTTTTTGCAAAGATACAATTTTATAATCACTTACAGAGTTTACGGTATATGACGGCATTGATGCCTACACTACCCACCATGTAGAGGGCAATGAGTAGTATCACAGCGATGACAACGAGGAATGTGACGTCAATCTGGATGAATATCCATAAGAGGATAAAGGCCAGGATGAAGAAGGCTATGTTGAACACGAGGCCTACGAAGAACAGCGTCCACTTGTGACCGCAGGTCTTCTCGTTACTTTCCTTCAGGGCATCGATCGGGTTGATGTGCTTGTCGAAAAGCAGATAGATGGCCTGTGACCATGCGAGGCTGATGACGATACCTGGGATGATGAGGAAGAGATAGGCTGTCCAGATGGCCATATACATCAGTCCCATCAGGATGAAGTATTCACCCATATATTTGCGGTACCTGCTGTTGAAGATGTAGGTAGGACCTTCGGGACTCTCATTGTCTGCCAGGGCTAAGGGCATCGTGGTGATGGCGATGGTTGTTCCCACGTTCAGGTAGGGGATCCAGAAGGTGAGCAACCAGAGGATCGCTGCTCCAAAGATGGTGATGAAGTTCTTGATGCCGAGAGGGATGCCTTCAGTCAGAATACTCATAACGGAGAAGTCGGAGTTGTCGCTAAATGATGTTGGCGGAACAGGGGGGACAGGGGGCACTCCAGGACCTTGGTTGTTGGGCTGTTGGTAGGCTTGCTGCTGGTATGCCTGCTGTTGCTGATAAGCCTGTTGCTGCTGCTCGTAAGCACGTTGCTGTTGCTCATAAGCACGCTGGCGGGCAGCCTCTTCTTGTTGTCTGCGAGCAGCCTCTTCCTGTTGGCGTCGAGCCTCCTCAGCAGGGTCGGGTTGTGGCGGGGCTTGTCTTACGATTTTCTGACCGCAATAGGGACAGAACGTGCTCTCGGTGCTGATCTGGGCACCACAGAACGGACAATTCATCATTTGTTCCATAATTTTTATAGTTTTGGTTATGTATTTGTTATTCATGAGTGCAAATATACAATTGTTTTTTCTAACTACAAAGAATTAACGTGAAAACATCAAAAAAAGTGCAAATTGTTTTGTTATCCCATCGAAAAGCAGTAATTTTGCGCCCATATTTTGCAAAATAACAAATAAGGTATGGCTTATACACGTATGACGGCTGCAGAGGCTGCAGCCCTGATTAAGAATGGCGACCATATCGCCATGAGTGGCTTTACACCTGCTGGTGTGGCCAAGGCAACAACCAAAGAGTTGGCAAAGATCGCTGTGGCTGAGCATGAGGCCGGCCGCGAGTTTAAGGTGGCTATCTTTACGGGTGCCTCCACAGGACAGAGTACGGATGGTGATCTGGCAAATGCCCAGGCTATCCTCTATCGTGCCCCCTACACCACGAACCCCGATTTCCGCAAGCACGTGAACATGGGTGAGATCCCCTACAACGACCTGCACCTGAGTCACATGGCACAGGAATTGCGCTATGGTTTCTATGGTGATGTCGATTGGGCCATCCTCGAGGTGTGCGACATCGAAGAGGTGGGCAACGACTATCATGTCTATCTGACGGCCGCTGGTGGTATCTCTCCCACGGCTGCCCGTCTGGCCAAGCACGTGATCCTCGAACTCAACAGTTTCCACAACCCCAATGCGAAGTATATCCACGACGTGTATGAGCCCTTGGATCCCCCTTATCGTAAGGCTATCCCCATCGAGCATGTGGGTGATCGTATCGGACAGCCGTTTGTCAGCATCCCTAAGGAGAAGGTGGCTGGTGTCGTAGAGTGTAACATCCCCGATGAGGCCCGTGCCTTCAAGGACAGTGATCCTGTAACGGATAAGATCGGTTTCCTGACTGCTGAGTTCCTCGTGGAGGAGATGCACAAGGGTCGTATTCCCAAGGAGTTCCTGCCCCTGCAGAGTGGTGTGGGTTCGACTGCCAACGCCATCCTCGGTGCTCTGGGTCAGGACAAGCACGTGCCCGACTTCAACATCTATACCGAGGTGCTGCAGGATAGTGTGGTAGGTATGATGCTCAATGGTCGTGTGAAGGATGCTTCGGCTTGTTCACTGACCGTTTCCAATGAGTGCCTGTTGCAGGTGTATGACAATATGGACTACTTCAAGAACCACCTGACCCTGCGTCAGAGTGAGATCTCGAACTCGCCTGAGATCATCCGCCGCTTAGGTGTGATTGCCATCAACACCGCTATCGAGGCCGACCTCTATGGTAACGTGAACTCCACGCATATCAGTGGTACGAAGATGATGAACGGTATCGGTGGTTCTGGTGACTTCATCCGCAACGCATACCTCTCTATCTTCACTTGTCCGTCTGTGGCCAAGGGTGGTGTGATATCTTCGATCGTACCGTTCGTCTCTCATCAGGACAGTTCAGAGCACGATGTGAACATCATCGTGACGGAGCAGGGTATCGCCGACCTGCGTGGCAAGGGTCCCATCCAGCGTGCTGAGACCATCATTGAGAACTGCGCACATCCCGACTACAAGCAGTTGCTCTGGGACTACCTGAAGATCGCCAAGATGGGCCAGACCCGTCATAACCTGCCCGCTGCCTTCGCTATGCACGACACACTGGCTCGCAAGGGTGACATGAAACTGACGGATTTCTCTGAATACATCAAGTAATAGGAAGTATTCTGGTTTAACAAATATTATAGGAGAGTTTCTTACGGAACTCTCCTATTTTTTGTAAATTTGCATCGTAAAACTATACTTATTATGATGCTAAAGACCTTCTGGGAGCGTCTGGTGCACGTTTTGAGAACTAACATCAGCCTGACCGTCATCGTTGTTGCTGCTCTCCTGTTGGAGTTGACAACGGGGTTGATGTACTATTCTGCACAGAACATTATCCAACGGACCATGGAGCGGCTGGTGGAAAGTGAGATGAACGTCATCTACCTCAACATCCGTAACCAACTGGACAAGGCGATGGTGACCACCGATAGCATACCCGCTCATGATGCCAACTGGTTGGATGGTGTCTTGAATGAAGGGAAAATGTATAAGGGCACACAGCGTTTCCTTGTGACAGGTGACTACCATCTGCTGGCGGGAGAGGACTGTCTGATATACCAGGAAGCACTTGAACAGTTGAAGACCGATAGCGACCATCAAGGCTATGTGATCCAGAAGGACGAGGAAGGTCAGAAGAAACATGTGTTCTATGCCCCTGTTGGTGGCGTGACAGACTGGGTGCTTATCAATGTCTTGGACGACTGTGAGGTGTTTGGTAAGTTGCGCCTGATGCGCAGGATCTTGTTGTTCTTAGCCTTGGCAGGACTGCTTATTGTTGGGTTTATCGTCTGGCGTGCTTCGCGTCATCTGGAACGGTTGCGCCAGGTGAATGCTGCAAAGGATCGCATTGACAATGAACTGCGTATCGCCAGTCAGATCCAGATGGAGATGTTGCCAGAACAGTCGCCTCAGATGAAACGCGACGATATCGACATCTACGGTTCACTGGTGCCAGCCCGAGAGGTGGGCGGTGATCTCTTTGACTATTTCATCCGCGACGAGAAGTTGTTCTTCTGTGTTGGTGATGTCAGTGGTAAGGGGGTGCCCTCTGCCATGCTGATGGCTGTGACGCACGCGATGTTCCGGGCAGTATCAGCCCACGACAATAACCCTGCACACATCCTGCAGAATATTAACGAGACGTCGTGCGAGGGTAATGAGTCGAATATGTTCGTTACCATGTTCGTTGGTATCCTCGATCTGCCAACAGGTCATCTGTGCTATGCGAATGCTGGTCATGATGCTCCTGTCATCGTGGGACGTGAGGCATTGCCCGTCAAGGCCAATATCCCCTTGGGACTGTTTGATGATTTTACCTATCAGATGCAGGAGACAACGCTGGAGGGCGGTTCGATGCTCTTTCTCTATACCGACGGACTGACGGAGGCCAAGAACCGTCAGCGCAAGCAGTTCGGATTGGGGCGTGTGATGACGGTATTAGCCGACTTCGCCGATCTGTCGCCAGAACAACTGTTAGAGAAAATGACTGGTGAGGTGCATGCCTTTGTGGAGGGTGCAGAACAGAGCGACGACCTGACAATGCTCGCCATCCGTTATACACCTGTCAGTCGTGAACTGGTTTTGGACGAACAACTGGTCATCCAGAATGATGTTCATCAGGTACCGCAACTCAATGCCTTTGTCAAACAGGTCATGGAACGGCTTGGCATAGAAGCGTCTTTGGCCAAGAAACTCCAGTTGGCCGTCGAAGAGGCTGTGGTGAACGTGATGGAATATGCCTATCCGACAGGTGCCTCTGGTGAAATCTCCCTGCAAGTATCTTCTGACGGACAGAGCCTGAAGTTCGTCATCAAGGATCAGGGGGTGGCCTTCGATCCGACGATGAATGAATTGCCAGATACCACGCTCTCTGTAGAAGACCGTCCCATCGGAGGATTAGGCATCCTGTTGGTGAGAGAGATGATGGACAGCATCAATTACGAGCGGACAGGAGGCATGAATGTCCTGACGCTGATAAAGAAGATTAAACATTAAAGATTAAACATTAAATATTCAGAACGATGAAGACAACAATTCAAGAACAAGACAATCAGTTTGTGGTGAACTTAGATGGCGAGTTGGATACAGCCGCTGCGTTGGAGACGGAAAAGGTGCTGCAACCCTTGTTTAAGAGTAATGGTAAGGACGTGCTCTTCGAGTGTGAGAAGTTAGAGTATATCTCTTCCAGTGGTTTGCGCATCCTCCTCGGCATCCTGAAGGGTGCCAGGGCTAATGGCAGCAAAGTCATTATGAAGGGCGTCAACGATGACATCAAAAGCGTGTTTAAACTCACAGGACTGATCTCTTTATTCGAATTAGCGTAAGCAATAATCCCAATATGAAAACTATCGCACCATTATCAAAAGTTCAATATGGTCTCTACGTGGAGTGTGTGGCACACCAGGGAGAGGCCTGTTATAACCTTCCTTATCTCTATGTGCTCGACGGCAGTCTGGATGAGGATAAACTCAAGACGGCTATTGAGACCGCAGTGGCAGCGCATCCGACACTGTTCACGCGTATTGAACTGAACGAACAGGGTGACCCTCTGCAAACCATCGATGATACGGAGACCTTTCGTCTCGATATCGAGACAATTGACAATGAACAATGGATAATTGATAATTCTTCTGAGAAAAAGTCGGCGGATGCCAATAATTATCAATTATCAATTATCAATTATCAATTCAAAAAATTAATCGTGCCCTTCGACATCTATCAGGACAGGTTATTCCATATCCGTCTGTTGAAAGATGCAGAGCACTACTATTTCTTCCTCGACATTCACCATATCATCGGTGATGGTACCACATTGAAGGTGATGCTGGCTGACGTGGATAAGGTCTATGGTGGAGGAACACTGGAGCCAGAGGCCATGACGATGGCAGAGGTGGCGATGGCAGAGGCGGAACTGCGCAAGACATCGGCCTTTGACGAAGGCAGGCAGTGGTATGCCCAGAACTTCGACTGTGGCGACTGCTTTACACAGTTGATGCCCGATCTTGAGGAACCAGAACACAGTGAGGCGTCGTTGGTGCGGACGCTCGACGTGGAGATGGCCGAGGTGGACGCCTTCTGTAAAGAGAAAGGCATCTTCAAGAGTAATTTCTTCACTACGGCCTATAGTTTCCTGTTGGCAAAATATAATAATGAACAGGAGTCGCTGTTTACAACGATCTATAACGGTCGTACGGACAAACGTTTTCTGCACTCTGTGGGTATGACGGTCAAGACGTTGCCTGTATATGCCAAGTTTGACAACGAGACCAAGGTGCTGGATTACCTGAAGGCTGGGCAGGACCAGATGGGTGGTGTCCGCCAGCACGAAGCATACGCCTTTAGTGATGCGCTGAACGACCTGGGTCTGCAGAGTAACTCGATGTTTGCCTGGCATGGCATGATGTTTGCTGACGAGCAGTTGTGTGGCAAGCCCATGAAGACCATCCGTCTCTGTAACAGTACGCTTGAGGCCTCGCTTTATCTCAAGGCTTTTATCCTGAACGGTCAGTATCATATCAAGGCGGAGTACAACAGCAACGAATACTCGCAGGAACTCATCAGTCAGTATTTGGAGAGTTATGAGACAGTGGTTAAGGGTTTCCTCAAGGAGGAGTATCTGCGTAATATCAGCATTGCTACGGCCAACCAGATTGACATGCTCGATGGTTTCAATCATACTGATGTGGATTATGACGACACGCAGACCATCGTCTCGCTGTTCCGTCGTCAGGCCAAGGCAACGCCTCATAACATCGCCGTCGTATATAAGGACAAGAAATACACCTACGCTGAGGTGGACGAGATCAGTGACCGTATTGCTGGATATATCGCCTCGAAGGGTCTGGGTACAGAGGATGTGGTCTCTGTCTTGATTCCCCGTTGCGAGTGGATGGCCATCGCCTCGTTAGGTGTACTGAAGGCAGGTTGTGCCTATCAGCCCCTCGATCCTTCCTATCCGAAGGAGCGTCTGAACTTCATGATGCAGGATGCCAATGCGAAACTGTTGATACAGACCCACCCCCAACCCCTCCCTGAAGGGGATGGGAGTGAATGGCTCGCAGGATTGGATTATATTGAAGAAGCAGGTATCCCCGTATTCGACCTTGCAGATGTTAATTCGTTGCCAAAAGTATCTACTCCCATCCTTCATAGGGAGGGGCTGGGGGGAGGGTCTCTCTTCATTCTCCTCTATACCTCCGGTTCGACGGGTGTACCCAAGGGCTGTCAGTTAACGCATGGCAACCTCGTCTGCTTCTGCCACTGGTATCAGCGTTATTATGACCTGAAACCTGAACATCGGGTGGCTGCGTACGCCAGTTATGGCTTCGATGCCTGTATGATGGACATGTATCCTGCCTTGACTTGTGGTGCTACCTTGCACATCATTCCTGAAGAGATACGACTCGACCTTGTTGCCCTGAACGATTACTTCGAGCAGAATCAGATCACCCACTCGTTTATGACGACACAGGTGGCTTATCAGTTTGCCACCAGCATCGAGAACCGTTCGTTGCAGCATCTGTCTTCGGGTGGTGAAAAACTGGCCTCGCTAACACCGCCCGAGGGATATCATTTCTACAACGGCTATGGTCCTACAGAGTGTACCATTTTTACGACGACTTATCTGGTTGACAAAAAGATCAAGGATATCCCCATTGGCAAACCACTCGATAATATGCGCCTCTATATCGTGGATCCGCAAGGTCATCGTCTGCCCGTTGGGGCTGCTGGAGAACTCTGGATCAGTGGTCCGCAGGTGAGCCGGGGCTATCTGAACCGTCCTGAGAAGACGGCCGAGGTGTATATCGGCAACCCCTTTACCGATGATGAAAAATACGCCCGCGTCTATCGCTCTGGCGACATTGTGCGCTACCTGCCTGATGGCAATATCCAGTTCGTTGGACGTAAGGACGGACAGGTGAAGATTCGTGGCTTCCGCATCGAACTCAAAGAGGTGGAATCCATTATCCGTGAGTTCCCAGGTATCAAGGATGCTACGGTGCAGGCCTTCGATGTAGACGACGGTGAGCACCAGTCGTCGGGTGGTGGTAAGTTCATCGCTGCCTATATCGTGAGCGACGAGCAGATCGACATCGAGGCACTGAATAATTTCATCCTCGACCAGAAACCTCCCTATATGGTGCCTGCTGTGACGATGCAGATAGATGCCATCCCCCTGAATCAGAACCAGAAGGTCAACAAGCGCGCCCTGCCGAAGCCAGAGAAGAAAGCGGCTGTGGTAGAGGAATCGAACATACCTATGAATGTGCTCGAGGAAGAACTGCACGAGATGATAGCAGGTATTGTCAATAACACGGAATTTGGTGTTACCACCGTATTAGGCTATGCTGGTCTGACCTCTATCTCTGCCATCAAACTGGCCGTACAGGTGAACAAGCGCTTTGGCGTTACCCTCGACTCAAAGTCGTTGGTCAAGACTGGAACCCTGCAGAGCATCGAGAATGAAATCCTGAAGGAGACCCTCTTCCAACCCCTCCCTGCGAGGGAGGGGAGTGTTCGCACTCAAGGCCAGAGTCAATCTACTCCTCTCCCTGATAGGGAGGGGCAAAGGGGTGGGTCTGTTCCGCTCTCCTATGCCCAGATGGGCGTCTATGTGGAGTGCATGAAGAATCCCACGGCTACCGTCTATAATATCCCCTTCAAGGTGGCATTCCAAAAGACCATCGACATACAGGCATTGGCAGATGCGCTGCGCGCACTCGTCAAACTGCATCCGCAACTGACGGCACACTTCGGCAGCGAGGGCTCTGAGACGGTCCAGATAGTTGCCCCGGAGCAGCAGGTGGAGATTGCCATGTCGAACCTCTCAGAAGCAGAACTGGAGCGCTATAAGCATGAGTTCGTCAGACCGTTCAATCTGAACAGAGGTCCCCTTTATCATTTTGAGATTGTAACCACCGAACAGCAGGTCTATCTGCTGATGGACGTTCATCATCTGGTGTTCGACGGTGCATCGATGGACCTCTTCCTGAATCAGTTGTGCGCAAGACTCAACGGCGAAGCCCTTGATTCCGAGGATCTCAGTTACGCCAACTTCGTGATGGAAGAGAAAGAGGCCGAAAACGGTGAGGCCTTTGCTGCTGCCAGTGCCTGGTTCCAGGAGAGTCTGGGTGCATTAGAGGGTGTCACGGAGATTCCTGCCGACCTGACCAATCCCATCGAGCAGGGAACAATCAGTTTGGCAACCTCGCCCTTTGATATGTCTGCCGTCGATGCCTTCTGTCGTGCCAACCACATCACACCTGCCCACCTTACGTTGGCAGCCGTTTTCTATACGCTCTCTCGTTTCTCTAACAGTGAACGGCTCTGCATCACCACCATCAGTAATGGCCGTTCTAACCTGCGCATCCATGATACCATTGGTATGTTTGTCAACACGCTGGCCCTGAGTGCACAGATTGGCCATCAGACGGTACAGGCGTTCCTGCAGGAAGTGAGCGAGAACTTCGACAAGACCCTCGCCCACGAGAACTATCCGTTTGCTAAGATTGCCGCTGACTATGACCTGTCGGCAGAAATCATGTTCGCTTACCAGATGGGTGTCGTCAGCCAATACACCTGTCAGGGCAAAGAACTGGAGTTAGAGAGTCTGGAACTGAATGTTCCCAAGTTCCGTGTGGCCTTCTATATTAAGGAATATAAGGGTGTACCTTCAGTCTGGATTGAGTACGACAACGGACGCTATTCTCAGGGACTGATGCAGAGTCTGGCCGACAGTGTGAGTCTGGCTGTGCAGGCATTCATCAGCAATCCTAAGGCAACCCTGACAAACGTTCCTCTGGTTGACACCAAGCAACTCAGTGTGCTCGACGGCTTCAACCAGAACGATGTTGATTACGACGCCACACAGACCGTCATATCGTTGTTCCGTCAGCAGGTGGCACAGCATCCGGATAACATCGCCATGGTTTATCACGATGTGCGCCTCACCTATCAGCAGGTCGATGAGCAGTCGGAGCGCATCGCCCAGTATGTACAGTCGCTGGGACTCAGCAATGAGGATGTGGTTTCCGTACTCATTCCGCGTAGCGAATGGATGGTGATTGCCTCACTGGGTGTGCTGAAGGCCGGATGTGCCTACCAACCACTCGATCCGAGTTATCCTGCTGAGCGCTTGAACTTCATGATGCAGGATGCCAGTGCCAAACTGCTGATCGCTGATGCGGAGTTGCGTCCCATCGTGGATGAGTATCAGGGGAAGGTACTGCTCACGAAGGATATCGCAGCATTACCTGTAGCAGAGGCTCCTGTAGAGGCTGACATCAAGCCCAGCAGTCTCTTTATCCTGCTTTATACCTCCGGTTCTACGGGTACGCCTAAGGGCTGTCAGTTGGAACATGGCAACCTCGTGGCCTTCTGCCACTGGTATCATCGCTACTACGACCTCAAGCCCGAGCACAAGGTGGCGGCCTACGCGTCGTATGGTTTCGATGCCTGTATGATGGATATGTACTCTGCCCTGACCTGTGGTGCTGCCGTCTATATCATTGGCGAGGATATTCGTCTGAACCTGCCCGATCTGAACGACTACTTCAACCGTGAAGGCATTACCCATTCGTTTATGACCACACAGGTGGGTTGTCAGTTTGCCATGAACTTCGACAATCACTCCTTGCTCCATCTGTCTGTTGGTGGCGAGAAGGTGTTGCCGCTCACACCTCCCACCAACTATCAACTCCATAATGGCTACGGTCCTACGGAGTGTACGATCTTCACGACCACATACCCCATGAAGGAGTTCGAACAGAATGCACCTATTGGTAAGCCGCTCGACAATATCCGACTTTATATCGTCGATAAGCAACTGAATCGTTTACCTATTGGTGCTGTTGGCGAACTCTGGGTCAGTGGCCCGCAGGTGAGCCGTGGCTACCTGAACCGTCCTGACAAGACGGCAGAGACCTATCTGAAGAATCCGTTCACGACGGATGAGAAGTACAGCCATTGCTATCGCACTGGCGACATCGTGCGCTACCTGTCTGATGGAAATATCCAGTTTGTGGGTCGTCGCGACGGACAGGTGAAGATCCGTGGTTTCCGCATCGAACTGAAAGAAGTCGAGGCTGTGATCCGTCAGTATCCTGACATTAAGGACGCTACCGTGCAGGCCTTCGACTACGAGAACGGTGGTAAGTTTATTGCTGCCTATATCGTCAGCGACACACAGGTTGACATCAAGGAACTGAACAGTTTTATCGCCCAGCAGAAACCGCCATATATGGTTCCTGCCGCCACGATGCAGATTGACGCTATTCCGCTGAACCAGAACCAGAAGGTGAACCGCAAGGCACTGCCGGCACCTGTCATTCAGGTGGCCGACCGCGAATATGTGGAGCCCAAGAACGACCAGGAGCGGCTGTTTGCCAAGATCTTCGCTGATATCCTGACCATGGACAAGGTCAGCGCTACCGATAACTTCTTCGAGTTGGGTGGTACGTCGCTGATGGTGACGCGTGTGATTATCGAAGCCGATAAGGCTGGTGTGCATGTGGCTTATGGCGATGTCTTTGCCAATCCGACCCCACAACTGCTGGCTAACTTCATCAATGGTGGAGCCACTGCTACCGACGGTGCTCAGGCAGGCAACGATGAGGTGAGCGGATTCGACTATACCGCTATCAACAATCTGTTGCAGCGCAACACGCTTCGTACCTTCCAGAAAGGTGAGTGCCAGAAGTTGGGCAAGGTCCTGCTGGCTGGTTCCACCGGATACTTAGGTATCCATGTGCTGCGTGAACTCATCGACTCAGATGCCGAAGAAATCTACTGCATGGTACGTGGCAATACGATTGAGGCCGCTGAGGGTCGTCTGCGTACCTTGTTATACTATTACTTCTCCAGTTCGTTCAAAGAACTCTTTGGCAAGCGCCTGCATATCGTTCTTGGTGACGTGACGAAGGCGTTCGATGCCAGTCTGAAGGTAGATACCGTCTTTAACTGTGCTGCCAATGTGAAGCACTTCTCCAAAGGAACGGATATCGAGGACGTCAACATCGGTGGTGCTAAGTACTGCGTTGATTTCTGCCTGAAGACGGGCGCCCGTCTGGTTCACGTGTCAACCACCAGTGTGGGTGGCCTTTCCGTCAACGGCGTGCCTGCGCCTGATGTGGTACTGACAGAACAGAACCTCTACTTCGGTCAGACGCTCAGCAACCAGTATATCTACTCCAAGTTCATGGCCGACAGGATTATACTCGATGCCGTGGCTCTGCATGGACTCAGTGCGAAGGTGATGCGTGTGGGTAACCTGGCTGCCCGTAGTACAGACGGAGAGTTCCAGGTCAACTTCCAGTCAAACAGTTATATGGGTCGTATCAAGGTCTATAACATGCTGGGATGCTGTCCATACGCCATGTACGATGCGCCTGCAGAGTTCTCGCCTATCAACGAGACGGCCCGTGCCATCGTCCTGCTGGCATCCACGCCAAAGGACTGTACCGTGTTCCATCCATATAATAACCACATCCAGTTGATGGGTGACATCCTGACGCAGTTGGGCGACATTACTGGTGGCGTCCGCTTTGTGGAGCCCGATGAGTTTGAGGCCGTGATGGCCGAGGCTCAGAACGATCCGCAGAAGGCCAAGCAACTGTCGGCCCTGTTGGCTTATAAGGATATGGCCCATGGACAGAAGTCGGCCAGTGTGGGACGTCAGAACAGTTACACGTCGCAAGTGCTCCACCGCTTAGGTTTCTACTGGTCAACCACCTCATGGGATTACGATCAGCAGATGCTTCAGGCCATTGCCGGCTTCGGATTCTTTGAATAGGTATGAATAGGGAAGAAAGGGCGGCATTCAGTACGGAGTTCTGGCGCTATCTGTGGTCATCGATCCTGATAGCGCTCTCGGGTTGCTTGGGGAATGTGGTCGATGGTATCATTGTCGGTAATTTGATAGGTGAGGATGGTGTCAGTGCCATCAACCTGTCGAAGCCCGTGGTGCAGTTGATGTTTACACTGAGCATTCTCGTAGAGACAGGTGCTGGCATGTTGGTAGGCTTTGCTCTGGGAAAGAAGGATATGGTGCGCCTGCGCTATCTCTATACGCAGTCTATGATTGGCTGTTTCCTGATAGGTTTGGCGTTTACGATGATAGGCGCGTTCTGGTCTGAAGGGGCTACCGCCTTGCTTTGTGACAACGAGCACCTGTTCCAACCCACTCTGGAGTATCTCCGTCCGATGCTGTGGGGAGGCCCTGCTTACCTGATGATGTGGGCCATCAGTACCATGGTGGGTGTCGATGGTAGTCCGCGTCTGGTGTCAATAGCCATCCTCATCGATAATGCGGTGAACCTGATGCTCGATGTGGTCTTCATCAAATACTTTGGCTGGGGCATTGCTGGCTCATCTGCTGCCACCATCGTAGGCCACCTGGTAGGCATCGTCCTCATGTTCTGGCATTTCCATTACAAGACGAACCATCTGCGTTTCTCCTTCAAGCACGAGGCGCCCGAGTGGGTGAATATCCTCTCGCAAGGGGCACCCATGGCCGTCGCCTCCGTTTGTCTCACACTGCTGTTGTTCTCAGCCAACAATGTGATACTCTCAACGGCAGGTCGTAATGGTATCTTTATCTTCGCTGTCTGCATGAACCTCCTGCAGATCTATAATCTGTTCTTGGCAGGTACCTGTCGCACCCTGCAGTCGTTAGGTGCCATCCAAGTGGGTAAGGGCGACGATGAGGCTTTCCATCTGGTGCTGCGCAACTCTTTTGGGTTCATTTCCGTCTCGATGGCTGTCACCTGTGTGCTGGTGTGGATCTTTCCGCAGTTTGTGGCAGAGTTGTTTGGCGCCTCTACCCCAGAGATCCTCAAGGAGAGCAATCATGCCCTACGGGTCTTTGCGCTGAGTTTTGTTCCCTTCTGCTATATCTACGCAGTGATGGTGGTCTATAAACTTTACAACTGTCACAAGATGGCGATGTTCATATCGTTCGCCCTCTCGCTGACGGTTATTCCCGTACTGTGGATCATAGCAAAAGCTGCACCAGATTACCTCTGGTACAGCTATCTGATCGCTTACATCATAGAGATCCTGGCCATCGTCGCCCTACATAAGATAGGGCATCTGCAATTCAGTCTGTCGTGATGATGAGCAACTGCTCGCCAGCATCGATGGCGGCCTTGATGTCGCGGCCTCCTGACTGCACCTTGCAGAGACTGATATCATCGCCCTCGACATCGGTGACCTTCAGACGGCCGATTTTCTTCTTGGCCTCACGGCCTGCAACCATCTTGACGGTGAACACATCGAAGTGCAGTCCCTTGAAACCGCCTTCAGCAGAGCCGAGATCGATATAGACTTCCTTCTGCTTGTCTTTCTTGTCGCGGGCACCCTCGATGATGTTGGCAGACAATGGGAGTTTGGCGTTCAGGTAATTGGTGATACGCCATGGCAGACTGTTGATGGCATTGCTGACAGCTCCAGAAGCACTCTCTACCCACGAGAGGTCGCTTGCATTGACACTGAAGGAGGGACTGAACAGTACCTCGTCGGTATGGGCATCCTTGAAGTGGAGCGTCACACTGACAAGTCCTTTATAGACCGTTCTGGAGTGTTTCTTCTTGTCCTTGTCCTCCCAGGTATCAACCTTCGACGTGGCGGAGATGCTGCCGATGGTGCCATCGACATACCATGTGTGAGGCTGATCTTTCTCCTCTGGTGTGAGTTGGCCGTCGATGGCCTTGATGCGACGGGCCTGGGAGATACCCTTGACAACGGCTGCCTGTACGGCATCGACATATTTGTCCATGTCCTGCGTGGTCTCACCTGTAATGAGGGCTGAAAGCACTTCACCGATCACCTCGCCGGCAGTAGGCTTCGACTCTTTCTTGGTGTACTGCAGTTCGTTGATACCAGTGGTATAGACCACGTTACGCACTTTCTGGGCCTCGGCTCCCATGACAATCAGCAAGGAGAGCAGGCAAAGCATCATGTTCTTTTTCATTGTCTTCAATTGTTTTGTTATCTGTTGCAAAGATAAGAAATGTTTTTGGAGTTTGCAAGAATCTGGCTGATTTTTTGTGGATTACTAATAATTTTAGTACCTTTGCAGCCAAATTTTGGTTTATAGTTTATAGTTTAGAGTTTATAGATGGAATCAAAACTGGTAATTTACAATACGCTGACACGTCAGAAGGAGCGTTTCGAGCCCCTGCACGCCCCTAATGTGGGTATGTATGTGTGTGGTCCTACGGTCTATGGGGATCCCCATCTGGGACACGCCCGTCCTGCCATCACGTTCGACTTGGTGTTCCGCTACCTGAAGCACTTAGGTTATAAGGTTCGCTACGTCCGTAACATCACGGACGTGGGTCATCTGGAGCATGATGCCGACGAGGGTGAGGACAAGATCGCCAAGAAGGCGCGGCTGGAGCAGTTGGAACCGATGGAGATCGCTCAGTACTACACCAACCGTTACCATCAGGCAATGGATGCACTGAACGTGCTGCGTCCTTCTATTGAGCCCCACGCCACGGGGCATATCATCGAACAGCAGCAGTTGGTGCAGCAGATCCTCGACAACGGCTTTGCCTACGAAAGTAATGGCTCGATCTATTTCGACATCGAGGCTTACAACAAGAAGTTTAAGTATGGTATCCTCTCTGGCCGTTCGTTGGAGAATATCAAAGACGAGAGCCGTGAACTGGCTGGAGTAGGTGAGAAGCGTAATCAGGCTGACTTCGCCCTGTGGAAGAAGGCCCAGCCCGAGCATATCATGCGCTGGCCATCACCTTGGAGTGACGGATTCCCTGGCTGGCACTGTGAGTGTACTGCCATGGGTCGTAAGTACTTAGGCGAGGAATTTGATATCCACGGTGGTGGCATGGACCTCGTGTTCCCCCACCATGAGTGTGAGATCGCGCAGGCTCAGGCCTCGTTGGGCCACCCCGCCGTGAAGTACTGGATGCACAACAATATGCTGACCATCAATGGTCAGAAGATGGGTAAGTCGTATAACAACTTCATCACGCTGGAGCAGTTCTTTACGGGCAACCATCCGCTGTTGGAGAAGGCCTACTCGCCGATGACTATCCGTTTCTTCGTGCTTTCAGCCCACTATCGTGGCACCGTCGATTTCTCGAACGAAGCCCTTGTGGCTGCAGAAAAGGGACTGGAGAAGTTGCTCAACGCCATCAACGATCTGGAGCGCGTTCAGGCTTCTGCTGAGTGCGACGCTGAGACGAAGAAGGTGGTGACGGAGTTGCGCCAGAAGTGCTACGACGCCATGAACGATGACTTTGCCACTCCTCAGGTGATCAGTTACCTCTTCGAGGCCTGCACCACGATTAATAAACTCGTGGATCACAAGGCAACGATCTGTGCCGACTGTCTGAAGGAACTGAAGGAGGTGATGAGTCTCTTCGCCTTCGATATCCTCGGATTAGCACCGAATTCCAAATTCGGCGCAACGGTAGGGGGAAATTCCAACGACGCCCGTGAGGAGGCTTTCGGTAAGGTGGTGGATATGGTACTCGAACTCCGTGCCAAGGCCAAGGCCGATAAGGACTGGGCCACCAGCGACAAGATCCGTGACGAACTCGCCGCTGCCGGTTTCGAGGTGAAGGACACCAAGGATGGTGTGACCTGGAAATTGAATAAGTGAAGAGCGAATAATGAAAAGTGAGCCTACGGGAGACCGTAGGCTTTTTTTGTCATCTCTATCGCCACCGTCTTACGCTTGAATTTCTCGAACGAGAGATAGTCGAGGCCCTTGTGCGGACGATCTGTACCCCATGAGTTTTTCATGATAAAGTATTTCGCTCCAATGCTGTCGTGGGCGATACCCACGATTGCCATGGCGTGCCCCTTGCTCTCCCAGCAGATGCCGTGATGAGTTCTCACTGCCCGTTCCGTCTTGGCGAGCAACGAGTCCATGGGGATGTTATAGTAGCGGTCGTGCAACCAGTTGTCAGGTACGTCGATGTCCGTCATCTGGTAGTAGGGCTCGTCATCGTTGCTTGTCAGGGCGATATATTCGTCTGGGGCACAGACACTGCGGGCAAACTCCTGTGGGGTATAGGTTGCACCGAGCATGAACACCCACTTGGGGGCAGGTGTCTCCACCTTGCGCATGGCGTCGTAGCCCACGATACCGTATTTCTGTATCAGCCGTAGCAGTGTGGCGCCCATGCCCCGTTTGCTCTCTGGGGCGTTCGGTTCCTGCTCTAACATCTTTTCAATATAATAAGGAGAAAGGTTCACGGAGTCGCCCCAGGCCAGATGCTCCGTTTCGATGGCGGCGAGCATCGCGTAGATCCAACAGGTCTGGCTCTTCCCCTGATCCTTCACGGGCGTCATACGGTTCAGTACCTCGTGGGTGAACTGTTTTGGCTGCTGTTGGGTACAACCCAACAGCAGTAGAACGGCCATGAAATAGCATAATCTCCTCATCGCATGGTATAGGGCAGATGACTATACATATCGCTGTTCGATGACCTCCCAGTCAATGATCTGCCAGAGGGCAGCGAGGTGGTCAGGACGGCGGTTCTGGTAGTCCAGATAGTAGGCATGCTCCCAGACATCAAATGTCAGCAGGGGCTTCAGGCCCTGCTGCACAGGATTAGCAGCATTCGTCTCCTGGGTAATAACCAGTTTCCCGTCTTTGTCAGCCGACAGCCATACCCAACCAGAGCCAAACAGGGTAGCACCCTTCTTTTGGAACTCTTCCTTGAAAACTTCGAATGAGCCAAATTGATTGTCGATAGCCTCTGCCAGTTTGCCAACAGGTTTGTTGTCTGCCTTGGGCGCACAGAATTGCCCAAAATACAGATTGTGGTTCAGGATCTGCCCAGCATTGTTGAGCATGCCGCCTTCTGCCTTCAGCACAATCTCTTCCAACGACAATCCTGCTAACGGACTCCCTTCCAACAGTCCATTCAGGTTGTTCACATACCCGGCCAAATGCTTTCCATGATGGAAACCAATCGTCTCTTTGCTGATAACCGGCTCTAAAGCCTCCGGCGCATACGGTAGCGCCATTAATTCAAACTTTCCCATACCTTTATCGTTTAGTTATTCTGCTGCAAAGATAGTTATTATTTTAATATAAACACTATTTTTCTGAATATAATAACTTGATTCCGCAGATTTTACTATCTTTGTAACCGAAATATATTATAAAATGAACGCGCAAGAGATAATTACCTATATGGAGTCGCTGCGCAACGACGAGCAGCGCAAGATACTCATGGGGTTTTTCAAGACAGGGCCTGGTGAGTATGGTTTCGGCGATGAGTTCTTAGGACTGAAGGTGCCTCAGACAAGAGAGGTGGTCAAGGCCGCTGGACCTGATTATACGCTGAGCGAGGTGCCCACGTTGCTGATGTCGAAATGGCATGAGGTGAGGCTCTGTGGTTTCTTGATACTTGTGGCAAAGTTTGAAAAGTTGGCCACCAAACGTCTGGAAAACAATGCCGAGGCCATCGCTAAGCGCGACGAGATTCTGACGATGTATCTGCAATATGCTGAGCAGGCGAATAATTGGGACTTGGTCGATCTCTCCGTGCATAAGATCCTTGGCCATTGGCTGCTCCTGCCCACGAACTTGGGCGATAGGGATGATAAGATTAAACTGCTCGATGACCTTGCCGCCAGCCCATGCCTCTGGAAACAGCGCATGAGCATTGTCTGTTCGTGGAAGACCTCGCAGCAGGGCGATCCCTCGTGGTGCCTCCGCTATGCCGAGATCCATCTCCACCACCCCCACGACCTCATGCACAAGGCCGTCGGCTGGATGCTCCGTGAGATGGGCAAGCGTGTCTCCATGGATCTCCTGCGTGACTTCCTCCGCCAGCATGCCCATGAGATGCCACGCACCATGCTCCGCTATGCCATCGAAAAGATGTCCGACCGCGAGCGCCAAGAGTGGATGAGCCAATGAAAGACTACCCTGACAAAATGACGCCTGAGCAGGCGAGGATATTCCGTGATGATGTACTGAACATCGTCAGCCAGATACCTTGTGGCTGCGTTACGACTTATGGCCATATTGCAGCCTTGGCAGGTTGGCCAAGCCATTCAAGGATGGTAGGCCGCACATTGCGCTATACCCCTGGTGCAGAGTCATTGCCCTGTCATCGTGTGGTGAATAATGTCGGTCGTACCGCTCCCGGTTGGAGCCACCAACGTCCGTTGTTAGAGTCCGAAGGCGTTACCTTCAAACCTAACGGTCACGTGGATATGCAGCGCCATCTCTGGGAACCAGAGAATCAATTGTCAGTGCTATGAGGAAGATTACGATTGGTAATTCTTTCTTAGGGTAAATACAAACTCCAGACCACCTTGGTCGGACGTATGGGCGGTGATGGTGCCGCCATGTAGCATAACGGCGTTCTTTACGATGGCGAGACCAAGACCTGTACCACCCATCTGTCGGCTGCGACTCTTATCAATACGATAAAAGCGCTCGAAGATGCGTGGCAGGTGCTCAGAAGCGATGCCGACGCCATTATCGCTGAAGCAGAACTTCCAATTGTCGCCTGTCTGTTCAGCGCTGATATTGATGTTGGTACCTTCACTGGCATAGTTGATGGCGTTATCGACGAGGTTGCGGAAGATGCTGTAGATGAGCGAAGGATTTCCTTGAATGATGATGTCCTGTGGCAGACAGTTGTTAAGCGTCATGTGGCGTTTTTCAAGAGCGATGGCAGTTTCCTGTACAATATCGGCTACGATCTCAGACACGTCCGTGCGTTCCATCGTCAGTTGATGGGCAGCATAGTCCATGCGATTCAGCGTCGAGATGTCCTGTAGCAGAGCCGTTAGGCGACGAGCCTGTGCATTGGTACGCTGGATGAACTGCCGTTGTGTCTCGTTGTTCATCTGCGGGTCTTCGAGGATGGTGTCAGTGTAGCCGAGGATGCTGGCCACAGGGGTTTTCAGCTCATGGGCGATATTCTGCGTCAGTTCACGGCGCATCTGGTTCTCTTTGGCGGCCTGCTCACGACTGATACGTTCGTCCATGTGGCGGGCATAGCGATGGAGCAATAAGGCTAATCCCACCATGACGACGATCGAGAACAGCAGCAAATGCCAATCACTGACCTCGTCAAAGGGCTTCAGGAATTTTCGGTCATAGTCCTCAAACAGAATAAATATCAGTGCATAGACGGCAAATACCACCATCACGCTGATAAACATCTTACGACCTTCACTCAAATGCTTCATATATGACTGACCACATTTTTACGAATTATCCTTCAAACACGTAGCCGAATCCTTGTCGGCTGACGATACAACTGCCATACCTGCCTATCTTTTTACGCATGCGTGTGATGTTCACGTCAACCGTGCGATCGCTGACCACCACGTTCTCGGGCCATACGGCATCGAATATCTGTTGACGTGAGAACACCTGCCCGCGATGTCGCAGGAGCAGTCCCAGCAGTTCAAACTCGGTCTTAGTGAGGCTCACGCTCTCGCCATCCACCGTTGTCGTCTTTTTGCTGAGGTCGAGTACAAGACCTTCAAAGGTGATATGGCTTTCTTTTACCTCACGCTTCTGACTTCTCGCAAGCACAGCCTTTACTCTGGCCACTACCTCACGGACGGAGAAAGGCTTCGTCACATAGTCGTCGGCTCCCAGTCCGAAGCCTTGTAGTGTGTCATCCTCTGTGTCCTTTGCAGTTAAGAATATAATAGGTATATGCGATGTCTGCTCTTCGGCTTTCAGGCGCTCTGCCAGTTCGAAGCCCGACATGCCAGGCATCATCACGTCGAGTATCAGCAAATCATATTGCGACGGGTCTTTCTCCATCGCTTCCTCACCTGAATATGCCGCCTCGGCCTGAAAGCCTGCTGCCTTCATGTTGTAGAGCAGAATCTCGCATAAGTCCTGCTCATCATCCACTACAAGAATTCTTTTCTGCTCCATACTGGCTGCAAATATAAGAAAATGCTTTCAATATTGCAAATTTTATCGTCCAAATCTCGCTTCCACGACATTGACCACGTAGTCGCCCAGTTTCTCACACTCGTTGATGAGGTCGATGTATATGGTGCCGATGACATAGTCATACTCACGCTCATTCACGGCACGTATGTTTTCATTTCTCAGTTGCTGGCGCATCAGGTTGATCTCGTTTTCGATGCGGTAGGTCTCACGGATGTCGTGATCGTGGCGGTGATTGGACATGACCGTGACCATTTGCGTCAGGGCATCGTTGCAGAGTGTCATCAGGGCAATGAGTTGATTTCGCTGAGCACCCTTTAGTGTCTTGCCTGATTCTTGCAGGCGGTTCATGGTACGGGCCAGGTTGTAGCAAGCGTCGCCAATGGACTCCAACTCGCCCACCTCACACAGCATTTGACGCACCTTCACTTTCGATTCATCGCTCAAGTGATTTTCACTCACCTGCTCCAGAAAACGGGCTATCTCCAGTTCCATCCGGTCGGTCAGATCCTCCTGATTCTCTATCTGACTGAAGAGATGTCTGAACGCAGTAGCATCTTTCTCATCGAATAACTGTCGCACCTTGACGAACATCTGCTGCATGCGCTGGGTAAAGTAGGCTGTCTCCTTCTGTGCCTGCAAGACAGCAATTTCAGGTGTCTGTATCAGGTTGGACTCAATGTACTTCAGATATAGTTCCTCTTGTTCGGGTTGTGGTTTGTCTGGCAACAGCCAACACACCATACGCTCCATCTGGGGTATCAAACCGATTAGCAAGGCTGTGTTGGTGACGTTGAAGCAGGTGTGGAACAAAGCGAGGACTACAGGCAAACGCTCTGTCTGTCCTGCCATCGATGGGTCGTAGCCCACGAATCCGCACACCATATCGACAAAGGGAAAGAACACGCAGAGTACCCAGATAACACCGATGACATTGAACAGCAGATGGGCCAGTGCTGCCCTTCGAGCCTGTGTGTTTGCACCCAGGGCAGCCAGATTAGCCGTAGCCGTAGTACCGATGTTCTCACCCATTACCAGCGCAATACCTAAATAGATAGGCAGCACGCCTGTGGAACAGAGTAGGATGGTGATAGCCATCACGGCTGCTGACGACTGTACGATGCAGGTGATGATGGTGCCGATGGCGAGGAATGCGAGAATGGTAAGATAACTGTTGGTATCGAACGAGGCAAAGAAACTTACCACCGCCTCATTGTGTGCCAAGTCCATCTCTTTTCCTGCCGAACTCAGCATCACCAGCGAGAGGAACATGAAGGCAATACCAAACAGGAAGTCACCCACGTAACGGTGGCGCTTTCGATAGATAAGCACCATGCCCACGAAGAAAGCAGGGAACACAATGCTGGTCAAATCGACATTATAGCCCAACGACATGATCCACGCTGTGAGTGTGGTTCCGATGTTTGCTCCCATGATGACGCTAATGGCTTGTGAGAGCGTCAGCAAACCAGCCGATACGAATGATACCGTCATCACCGTCGTGGCCGATGACGACTGCACGGCGCAAGTCACCATCGTACCCGTCAGCATGCCCGTTAACCGGTTGGTTGTCATCTTTGCCAAAATGTGTCGCAACTGTGGTCCGGCCATCTTCTGAAGAGCTTCACTCATCATCTTCATGCCATAGATAAGAAGTCCCAGTGCGCCTAACAACTTCAGTGACACCATTACATAATCTTGTGTTGTTTCCATATCTTATTCATATTAATTTGTTTCTCCTTGTTTTCATCGGCAAATATACAACCATTTGCCGATAGCGCAAAATAAATCCTGTTACGATATGGTTACGTAACAGGATTGTAACTTTTTTCTGAATGTGCCATCTATGGACAGAAAGGAAAAATGATAGGAGAAGCGGTGATATCGCTTTCAATTTGCTTAAAAATGCGGCCCGTGAAGTTACAAAGTGTAAGTGTTATAACTTTTATAGATTCAAAGTGACGGTAAAATAATAACGAAGCCGTCATTTTGTGTTAATTTTGCCACCGCAAGTATTCAAATAATCAAGAAAGTTATGAAAATAAAGAAACGTTGGGTGATTCTGATGACGGCAATGACACTGATTGCCTTCGCAGGTGTGTTTGTAGGCGAGCCTACATTTGAGTGTGATTGGTCGGTAATTTCTGCAGCCGATGTGGCTTGGCTGATTACGGCCACGATCTTTGTGTTGATGATGACACCTGGACTGTCGTTTTTCTATGGTGGCATGGTAGGAGCCAAGAATGTGATATCCACAATGCTCCAGTCGTTTATCGCCATGGGATTGATATCGGTGCTTTGGGTGGTCATCGGCTTCTCGCTTTGTTTTGGCGACGATATTGGCGGTATCATTGGTAATCCCTTGACATTCCTGATGTTCCATGGTGTGGGTGGGGCTGTCTATACTACGCCCGCAGGTAATATATTAGGTGGTGCGACGATTCCTTTGGCACTGTTTGCCCTGTTCCAGATGAAGTTCGCTATCATTACACCGTCATTGATCACGGGCTCCTTTGCTGAGCGCGTACGATTCTCGGCTTATATGTTCTTCATGATGTTTTTCTTCTTCGTGATTTACTGTCCGCTGGCTCACATGACATGGCATCCTGAAGGACTGTTTATGAAGTGGGGCGTGATCGATTTTGCGGGTGGTATCGTTGTGCATGCTTCAAGTGGTGTGGCTGCCCTTGCTGGAGCCATCTACCTGGGACGGCGCAAGGCGGAAACACGTAAGAGCGAGCCTGCCAACATCCCCTTTGTACTTCTTGGAGCCGCCATGCTGTGGTTAGGATGGTTCGGATTCAATGCAGGATCTTCACTCCATGCCGACGGACAAGCCATCAAGGCGTTCCTGAACACGAATACCGCCTCAGCAACAGCCATGATGACGTGGATATTCTTCGACTGTTTGCGTGGTCGTAAACCTTCAGCAATGGGGGCTGCCGTGGGTTGTGTGGTTGGTTTGGTGGCCATCACGCCGTCGGCGGGCTATGTCACCGTGGGACAGAGCATTTTCATTGCTTTCATCATCACCCTCATTTGTAACATCGCCGTCTATTGGCGTTCTCACTCAAGGATCGATGATGCGCTTGATGTGTTTCCTACGCATGGTACGGGTGGTATCTTTGGTACGGTGCTGACGGGTATTTTCATCCAGGAGGGACTGATTGCCGGCACATGGGACGGTTTCGTGATTTTCCTCTATCACCTGTTGGCTATAGTTATAGTGTTTGTCTATACCTTTGCCATGAGTTGGACAGGCTATAAGTTGATTGATATGCTGATCCCCATGCGCGTATCGGCCTTTAGTGAAAAGGTTGGACTTGACTTCTCACAGCACGATGAACACTACGGTCTCGCCCATATCGGTGAACGCGAGTTGGCGGAATATGAAGAACATATCCGCGAGAAAAACAAGTAAATTCTCTGAATGGCGCTTGTGGTAAACGAATAATTCTTAAATATTTGCGATAGTAGGGGCTTTTCTCTGTAATTCTTTGTAATTTTGCAGCCGCAATGAGCAAAAATATCAAGGATTACGAGATTATGGCCCCTGTGGGCTCGCGCGAATCGTTGGCAGCAGCCATTCAGGCGGGTGCCGACAGCATTTACTTCGGTATCGAGAAACTGAACATGCGGGCGCATTCCGCCTCCACGTTCACCATCGACGACCTGAAGGAGATTGCAGCCACCTGCAATGAGCATGGTATCAAGAGTTACCTGACGGTGAACACGATCATCTATGGCGAGGATATCCCCTTGATGCACGAGATCATCGATGCCGCCAAGGAGGCTGGTATCTCGGCTGTGATCGCCAGTGATGTGGCCGTGATGACCTATTGCAACAGGGTGGGACAGGAGGTACACCTCTCCACACAGTTGAACATCTCGAACATCGAGGCCCTGCGCTTCTATGCGCAGTTTGCCGATGTCGTGGTCTTGGCGCGTGAACTCAACATGGAGCAAGTGGCTGAAATCTGGCGTCAGGTGGAGGCCGAGCATATCTGTGGTCCTTCAGGTGAGCAGATCCGCATCGAGATGTTTTGTCACGGTGCCCTCTGCATGGCCATCAGTGGCAAGTGCTATATGAGTCTGCACGCTGCCAATCGCAGTGCCAACCGTGGCGAGTGCATCCAGGTGTGTCGTCGCAGTTATACGGCTACAGACAATGAGACGGGCTATCAGCTTGATATCGACAACAAGTATATCATGTCGCCCAAGGACCTGAAGACTGTGCGCTTCATTGATAAGATGATGAACGCGGGCGTACGCGTGTTCAAGATAGAAGGTCGTGCTCGAGGACCCGAATATGTCTATACTGTCGTGAAGTGCTACAAGGAGGCCATCCAGGCCGTGCTCGACGGTACGTTCACGGAGGAGAAGAAGGATGCGTGGGACGAGCGCCTCGCCACCGTCTTCAACCGTGGCTTCTGGGACGGCTACTACCAGGGTCAGCTCATGGGCGAGTGGAACAAGAACTACGGCTCTAATGCTACGGAGCGCAAGGTCTATATCGGCAAGGGCGTGAAATACTTCTCGAAACTGGGTGTGGCGGAGTTCACTGTCGAGGCCAGTACCTTCAAGGTGGGCGATAAGATGCTGATCACAGGTCCTACGACGGGTGTGATGTATGTCACGGCTGACGAGATTCACGACGACAACGGTCCTGTGGCTGAGGCCCAGCAGGGTACGAAGGTGTCTATCGCCGTCACAGGTAAGGTGCGCCCCAGCGACAAACTTTTTAAATTGGTGAAAGATGACGATTAATGAGATTCAAGATGAGATTATAGAGGAGTTCTCCGGCTTCGATGACTGGATGGACAAGTACCAGTTGCTTATCGACTTAGGTAACGAACAGGCACCGCTCGACGAGAAATACAAGACGGAGCAGAATCTGATTGACGGTTGTCAGAGTCGTGTGTGGTTGCAAGCCGACTATGAGGATGGCAAGATCCGCTTCACGGCAGAGAGTGACGCCCTCATCGTGAAGGGTATCGTCAGTCTGCTTATCCGCGTGCTCTCAGACCATACGCCCCAGGAGATTCTGGATGCCGACCTCTACTTCATCGACGAGATCGGACTCAAGGAACACCTGTCGCCTACACGCTCCAACGGACTTGTAGCAATGGTGAAGCAGATGCGCGTTTATGCGCTGGCCTTCAGCGCGAAAGCATAAATTAAGACCCCTTCAAAATGGAAAACTTTTTTACCGTCTAAATGGGTAAAGTTTTCCATTTTATTTTTCAACTACCTGATAATCAATAGTTTGACATTTATTAACTGAAGAAAAGTTTTCCAAAACGGATAACTTTCGGATAAATGTTGTATCTTTGCAAACGGTTTCGGCTCATGGGCCGCAACACTCAGAAAAAGCAACAAATAAAAACCTTTTTTATAGATCATGATTCAGACAGTAGTAAAGCGCGACGGACGTATTGTGGGCTTTAACGAGCAGAAGATTATGGCTGCCATCCGTAAGGCCATGCTCCACACCGAACAGGGTGAGGACGAACGACTCTTGTATCAGATTACCGACCATATCGCCCAGCGTGGCGACAGTCAGATGACGGTGGAGCAGATCCAGGATGCCGTCGAGGTGGAGTTGATGAACTCCAGCCGTAAGGATGTGGCCCAGAAGTATATCGCCTACCGTCATCAGCGCTCCGTGGCTCGTAAGGCCAAGACCCGTGAGGTGTTCCTCGACATTGTGAACATCAAGAACAATGATGTCACCCGTGAGAACGCCAATATGAATGCCGACACCCCGGCTGGTATGATGATGAAGTTCGCCTCCGAGACTACGAAGCCTTTCGTTGATGACTATCTGCTCTCCGAGGAGAGCCGTGAGGCCGTGGAGCACAACTACCTCCATATCCACGACAAGGACTACTACCCCACGAAGTCGCTTACCTGCGTACAGCATCCCCTGGATCATATCCTCGAGTGCGGTTTCATCGCTGGTCATGGAGCCTCGCGCCCAGCCCGTCGTATCGAGACGGCTTCAGTGCTCGCCTGTATCTCGATGGAGTGTTGCCAGAACGAGATGCATGGAGGTCAGGCCATCCCCGCCTTCGACTTCTATCTCGCTCCCTACGTGCGCATGAGCTATATCGAGGAACTGAAGGCCCTCGAGGATCTCAACGGTGAGGATTACAAGGACCTCTACGACGAGCCGCTGATGGACTATATCAAGAAGCCCCTTGATGGACTGACTGGTAAGGAGCGCGCCCAGCAGCATGCCATCAACAAGACCGTGGGTCGTGTGCATCAGGCTATGGAGGCTTTTATCCACAATATGAACACCATCCACTCGCGTGGTGGTAACCAGGTGGTATTCTCCTCTATTAACTACGGTACCGATACCTCTGCCGAGGGCCGTTGCATCATGCGCGAGATCCTGCTCTCCACCTACGAGGGCGTGGGTGGTGGCGAGACGGCCATCTTCCCCATCCAGATCTGGAAGAAGAAGCGTGGCGTGAACTACCTGCCCGAGGATCGTAACTTCGACCTCTACCAGTTGGCCTGTAAGGTGACGGCCCGTCGTTTCTTCCCCAACTTCCTGAACCTCGACGCCTCATATAATCAGGACAGCGAGTGGCGTGCTGACGATCCCAAGCGCTATATCCACGAGGTGGCCACGATGGGCTGTCGTACGCGTGTCTTCGAGAACCGCTTCGGTCCCAAGACTTCCATCGGACGTGGTAATCTCTCCTTCACCACCATCAACATCGTGAAACTCGCCATCGAGTGTATGGAGGAGCCGGATCAGCAGAAGCGCATCGACATGTTCTTCGCCAAACTCGACCACATGCTCGAAGTGGCAGCCAAGCAACTCGACGACCGTTACCAGTTCCAGAAGACGGCCTTCGCCAAGCAGTTCCCCCTGCTGATGAAGAGCCTCTGGATCGGTGCCGAGAAATTAGGTCCGATGGACACCATCGAGAGCGTCATCAACCAGGGTACGCTGGGTATCGGCTTCATCGGCCTGGCAGAGTGTCTCGTGGCCCTCACGGGCAAGCACCATGGCGAGAGTGCCGAGTCGCAGGAACTGGGTCTGAAGATCGTCACCTACATGCGCGACCGTGTCAATGAGTTCTGCGACCGCTATCACCACAACTACTCCGTGCTGGCCACACCAGCCGAGGGTCTCAGTGGCAAGTTCACGAAGAAGGATCGCAAGAAGTTCGGCATCATCCCTGGTGTTACCGATCGCGACTACTATACCAACTCCAACCACGTGCCCGTGTATTACAAGTGCTCCGCTCGTCATAAGGCTGAGGTCGAGGCACCTTATCACAACCTGACGCGTGGCGGACATATCTTCTACGTGGAGATCGACGGCGACGCCACCCATAACCCCCAGGTCATCATGAGCGTGGTGGATATGATGGATCAACTCGACATGGGCTACGGCTCCGTCAACCACAACCGCAACCGTTGTATGGACTGCGGCTACGAGAACGCCGACGACCATCTGGAGAAGTGTCCGAAGTGTGGTTCTACGAATATCGACAAACTGCAGCGCATCACGGGCTATCTCGTGGGTACCACCGACCGTTGGAACTCTGGTAAACTCGCCGAACTCAACGACCGTGTGACGCATATCGACCACGGTGCACAGGATCTTTTTGGAGATTAAACATTAAAGATTAAACATTAAATTGATTCGTGTTCTCGATATCATAGAAGATACAATGGTGGACGGTCCGGGTTTCCGGACCTCCATTTATTGTGCAGGCTGCCGTCACAAGTGTCCGGGCTGCCACAATCCTCAGTCGTGGGATCCCAAAGGCGGTCGTGAGATGACGACAGAGCAGCTGATGAAGATTATCGAGGCCGATCCATACGCCAACGTCACCTTTACAGGTGGCGACCCTATGTATCAGTGCGACGGCTTTGCGGATCTGGCACGGGCCATCCATCGTCGCACGAACAAGGATATCTGGTGCTACACGGGCTTTACCTTCGAGACGCTGATTACGAGGGCGCAGCGCGAGCTTCTGGAACTGCTCGACATACTCGTCGATGGTCCCTTTGTCCAGAGTCTCCGTGACCCAGACCTGCTCTTCCGAGGCTCTTCCAACCAGCGCATCATCGATGTCCAGAAAACTCTTTACGCTGGTGAGATCATCCTTTGGCAGCCGGACATCGATGTTAGGTAACTCCCATTAATCCTGATAATTGTCGAGTTTCTTTAGGAAGTGCTCGCGGAAGTCATTCCAATGGTAATAGGGGGCGCAGTCGGTGGGAATGGGTAGTGTGGCCTCTTCCTCGTTGAGCAATACCTTGAAGAGCACGTCGCGGTCCTTGGGGTTCTTGCGATAGAAGATAAACTGAACGTTCGCACCCATGGGGAAGATACGGTAGTTGACCCACCCTTTTTCTTCGAGTTGCTCCACATCATCGATCTGGATATCGTAGCCGTTGAGGCCCAGCAGACAGACGAGTGGCATGACCATCGTCTCGTGGCCGAAGCGCAGGGTGGCTCCGGGGCGGGGTAGGGTGATGCAACTGTCGGCCTCCTGGATGATCTTCCGCAGCAGGTTGCGCTGGGAGAAAGGTTGTGTGCCACCGTTCTGGGGAGAAGCCCCATAAGTGAGATACCAATACACATTATCCTTGCGCCAGTTGACATAGAGTTCATCTGCGTTGTAGAGATCGTAGAAGTCGATCTTGTCACGCAGTTCCGTGTTCTGGGCAATGGAAACGTTCTTGAAGATATAGTAGTTCAGGCGCTCCAGATTCACGCAGTTGTTGGAGTAGGCGGTATCGTTGAAGAGCGACTCCACAGGACGCTTGGGATCGACATGCTTCACACAGAAGGCGTCGTAGATGTCCTGAGAGACCTTCGGCATGCGTTTTTTTCTCAGTATGGGATCGCGGAAGTTCATATAGTACATGTCGTGCTCACTGGCATCGTGGGTGATGCGCAGTTTCGGATTGTGGGCAACGAGTTCTTGCAGGGCATTTTCCATGGAGAGGATGCAGCGGATGACAACTGTGCTCTTCGCATCGACGCAGACGTCACCCTTGAAAACCTCAGGGAATCGCTCGTACATACGACGGGCAATGTCCCTGTGCTGCTGGGCACCTAACGGCGTCAATTCTCCATGGCGCATATTGGCATCGTCGCGCAACAACTTCATCCGTCGCAGGATTTCCTGTCCCTTGGCATTCAGTTTCCCCAGACTGTCGGCCAGCAGAAGGGTGAAGTAGGGGTAGTCGTAGTCGCGGTGGTTGATGATGTACCGCGAGCCATGGCGACCGTAGTGGCTGATATAGAAAGGCTTCTTTCCCTTTGGGGCAGGGGTGAGTGCTTTCGTAGGTTCGGGATAGGCCATGTAGTTACTGGCAGAGCGACGCGGATCCTGAGCGATCTCATCGCGGACGCTCTGGGCTGATGCGTAGAGGGAAATACAGCCTAAGATGATGGTGAATATGAATTTTCTCATAAAGTTTTTTCGATTTTGCGTGCAAATATACGAAAAAAACAGTATTTTTGCAAACAAATAGCAGGGATTATGGCAAAAAACATCAAATGGCAGGATGATTACTGGCTTCTTCTGCTGCAGATTTATCTGCAGAAACCCGTGGGTATCAAGCCGATGTATAGTCGTCGGATGGTGGATCTGAGCATGGAGTTGCATATCTCACCTTCGGTGCTCTTCAACAAGATGTGCCAGATCGCGAATCTGGAGACACCCCGTATCGAGCGTTTCTGGGAGACCTACGGTGGAAATCCCCGTAAGTTGGCGCGAGCCGTGCGTCTGTATCGTGAGATGAAGGGCTTCAACAATGCCGATGAATTTTACGACGGTGTGGAGATCAGTGAGAGTTTTGAGAAGGACTTCAAACCCATCGCTGAGGGGGAGAAGATGACACCCGTGATGCTGATCCTGATCCTGGATCTCTATTTCCGTCTGACACCCATCACGATGGTGGCGGAGACGCCTGAGGTGCAGGAACTGGCACGGCTTATGAAGTTGAAGCCGCAGGAGGTGGCTGAGGCACTGGAGGTATTCCAGTATTGTGACCCCTACCTGCACCGTAAGGAGGTCATCTTTAATCCGCTGTTCCTGCCCTGTCAGCAGGTATGGCGCCGCTTTGGCAATGCCAATCCCGAGGACTTGGCCTCATACGCCAGTCAGTTGAAAGAGTACTTTAAGTAGTTTATAGTTTAAAGTTTATAATTTAGAGTGGGCGAATACAGTCAGATTCAGGAGCAGAAACTGGAGCAGAAACTCGGCCAGAGTATCTCGCATCAGCAGTTGTTACAGGCAGCCCTTGTGGAGTTGCCTGTGGCACAGCTCGTGGATCGTGTCAATATCGAGATGAACGACAATCCCGCCCTGGAGGTGGATGCCGACTACGACGAGCCTGAGGTCCTGGACTTCCAGGACAGCAGCGACGATGGGGATGGTGGCGATGACTATGAGACGAGTAGTGAACGCGAGGAGCGACAGTCAGCCCTCGATGATGCCCTCAGCAATATCGGCCGCGATGACGAGGACTTGCCCGTGTATCAGGGTGGCAGTGCCGTGGCTGAGGAGCGCGAGGAGATGGTCTATGGTGAGACGGTGTCGTTCTATGACCAGTTGAAAGAGCAGATGGGCGAACTGGAGATGACGGAGCAGCAGTGCGATGTCATGGAGTATCTGATAGGATCGCTCGATGATGACGGACTGTTGCGCAAAGGTCTCGACGTGATCTGCGAGGAACTGGCTATCTATCATAACATCGACGTGACGGAGCAGGAGGTGGAGCAGGTGCTACAACTCTTGCAGCACTTCGACCCTGCGGGTATCGGTGCACGCTCGTTGCAAGAGTGCCTGTTGTTGCAGATCAGTCGTCGTGAGTCTTCGCGCGTCAGGGATCTGATGCAGAAGGTTATCACCAGTTATTTCGATGAGTTTACGAAGAAACACTGGGACAAGATACAATTAGCCCTCGCGTTGAATGATATGCAGGCGGAGGCCCTCTTCCGTGAACTGCGGAAACTAAACCCGCGCCCTGGTGCCTCACTGGGCGAGACCGTAGGCCGTAACCTGCAGCAGATCACGCCCGACTTCATTGTGGATACGCAGGATGACGGTACCGTCACTTTCGTGCTGAACAATGGTGAGGTGCCTGAACTGAAGGTGTCGCAGTCGTTTGCCGATTCCATGAAGGAATATCAGGAGAACAAGGAGAATCTGAGCCGCCAGACGAAGGAGGCACTGCTCTATATTAAGAAAAAGGTGGATGCTGCCCAGAATTTCATTGAAGCCATCAAGGTGCGCCGTCATACGTTGACGGTGACCATGCGGGCCATTATCCAGTTACAACATCAGTTCTTCGTGGATGGTGATGAAGCCTCGCTGCGCCCGATGATCCTGCGTGACGTGGCTGAGAAGACGGGACTGGATCCCTCGACGATCTCGCGTGTGAGCAACTCGAAATATGCGCAGACACGTTGGGGCACCTTCCCCCTGCGCCATTTCTTCAGCGACGGCTTCGTGACGGAGAGTGGCGAGGAACTATCCACCCGTCAGATCAAGGCAGCGCTGAGGGATATCATCGACGCTGAGGATAAGAAACGTCCGCTGAGTGATGATGTACTCAAGGAGGAACTGGCCAAGCGCGGCTTCCCCATTGCCCGCAGGACGGTGGCCAAGTACCGTGAACAGTTAGGGATACCTATAGCGAGACTTAGAAAATGAAAATGACAAGGGAGAAACATATCATTCTGGCAGCGAGGGTGGTGAGCCTGTTGTTCACACCGTTCTATCTGCCGCTGGTGGGACTGATGGCGCTGTTTGTGTTCAGTTACCTCAGTCTGATGCCCTGGGCCTACAAACTGCAGGTGCTCACACTGGTGTATGTGTTCACGATTCTCCTGCCCACGCTGCTCATCCACTTCTACCGCCGTCATCAGGGCTGGAACCTGATAGAGTTAGGTCATAAGGAGCGCCGTGTGGTACCTTATGTCATCTCCATCCTCTGCTATTTCTTCTGCATCTACCTGATGGATATGATGCATATTCCGCATTTCATGGGCTCCATCCTCTCCGCGGCGCTGTTTATACAGATCGTCTGTGCGCTGATCAATGTGTGGTGGAAGATCTCCACGCATACGGCGGCCATCGGTGGTGTGGCGGGATCGCTGTTCGTCTTTGGCGAGTATTTCGGGTTCAACCCTGTGTGGTGGCTCTGTCTAGTGCTGATCATGGCAGGTGTCCTCGGCACCAGTCGTATGATCCTGCGTCAGCACACATTGGCACAGGTCACTGCGGGCTTCTTCGTGGGTGTCGTCTGTTCTATTATTGGATTAATTTATTAGTAAGATATGAAACCGTTAGTGAGTATTATCATGGGCAGCACGAGTGATCTGCCTATTATGGAGAAAGCCTGCAAGTTGCTCGACGAGATGCAGGTGCCTTTTGAAGTGAATGCCCTCTCTGCCCATCGCACGCCCGATGCCGTGGAGGAGTTTGCCCGTACGGCGAAAGATCGTGGTATCAAGGTGATCATCGCGGGCGCTGGTATGGCAGCCGCACTGCCAGGTGTCATTGCCGCCTCTACGACGTTGCCCGTGATCGGTGTACCCATCAAGGGTATGCTCGACGGTCTCGACGCCATGCTCTCCATCATCCAGATGCCCCCGGGAATCCCTGTGGCAACGGTGGGCGTGAATGGTGCACAGAACGCAGCCATCCTCGCTGTGGAGATGATGGCGCTCAGTGATGTGGATCTGGCACAGCGTCTGGCCGCCTATAAGGGAGGTCTGCGCGTGAAGATCGAAAAGGCCAACGAGGAACTGGCAGGTCTGAAGTACAATTTCAAGACCAACTAATGTTTAATCTTTAATGTTTAATCATTAATGTATCAGAGAAGATTATCTACAGAGACGCGCGTGGGCCGTATAGGTATCGGTGGCGCTAATCCCATCCGCATCCAGTCGATGGGTACAGTGGATACCAATAATACCGAGGGCTGTGTGGCACAGGCCAGGCGCATCATCGACGCTGGCGGCGAACTCGTTCGTTTCACCACGCAGGGCATCCGTGAGGCGGAGAACATGAAGCATATCTCCGCGCAGTTGAAGGCCGACGGATACGACACGCCATTAGTGGCTGATGTGCACTTCACGGCACATACCGCCGACGTGGCTGCCCTCTACTGCGAGAAGGTACGCATCAATCCTGGCAACTACGTGGATCCCGGACGTACGTTCAGGCACTTGGAATATACCGATGAGGAGTATGCTGCCGAACTGAAGAAGATCGAGGCGAAACTCGTGCCCTTCCTGAATATCTGCAAGGAGCACCATACGGCTGTACGTATCGGCGTGAACCATGGTTCACTGTCCGATCGTATCATGTCGCGCTATGGTGACACCCCAGAGGGTATCGTGGAGAGTTGTATGGAGTTCCTGCGTATCTTCAAGCGCGAAAATTTCAACGATGTCGTGATCAGCATCAAGGCCTCGAATACCGTGGTGATGGTGACCACCGTGCGCCTGTTGGTGAAGACCATGGATAAGGAGGATATGCACTATCCCCTGCACCTCGGTGTCACAGAGGCTGGCGAGGGCGAGGATGGACGTATCAAGTCGGCCGTAGGTATCGGTGCTTTGCTTACGGAGGGTATTGGTGATACCATCCGTGTCTCTCTGAGTGAGGAGCCTGAGAGTGAGATCCCCGTCGCCCGTAAACTCGTGGATATGATTCCTGAATGCTCCACGTTGCGCGAAGAGGCTGAGGCTGGCATCAAGGATGATACCATCACGTTGGCCGTGGATGCCCCGGACTGGGAGTCGTTGCAACTGAAGGCTGCCATGGCGGTGGGGGCACTGCTCATCGACAAGAAGGCTCATCAGCTCGTGATCAAAAATCCGAACTTCGACGAAGCCAAGCTTGTGGAACTTGCCGACGGCATCCTGCAGGCTGCACGTATCAAGTTCACGAAGACGGAGTATATCTCCTGTCCGGGTTGTGGTCGTACGCTCTATAACCTTCAGGAGACCATCGCCAAGATCAAGGCCGCCACGAAGGATCTCGTAGGACTGAAGATCGGTATCATGGGTTGTATCGTGAATGGTCCTGGTGAGATGGCTGATGCCGACTACGGCTACGTCGGTGCAGGGCGCGGTAAGATATCCCTCTACAAGGCGAAGGAGTGTGTGGAGAAGAATATCCCCGAGTCCGAAGCCGTCGAAAAACTCCTCGAACTCATCCGCAAAGACCGTGGATAATAATTAATCCCCGCCAAGTGGCGGGGATTAATTATTTCATCAGGATCTCAGAGAGCTCTTTCATGCCTTCGGAGGCACCCTTCTGGATCTGCTGGACACGCCCACCTGCATTGATGGGATTGGGATCAATGAGATAGATGGGTACCCCGGGACGCGCGTAGTGCATAAGTCCTGCGGCGGGATAGACCACGAGCGAGGTTCCGATGATGATCAGGATATCAGCCTCCGACACCGCATCAGCAGCTACACCGATCATAGGCACTGCCTCACCGAAGAACACGATAAACGGCCGTAGCAGTGACCCGTCACCAGCCTTCGTACCAGGCTCCACCTCGCAGTTCTCAGGGGTGAGCGTGATCTGATACCGCGGATCATCGACGTCATGGCTCGAGCACACCTTCATCAGTTCGCCGTGCAGGTGGATGACCTTCGAACTTCCCGCCATCTCGTGGAGGTTATCCACGTTCTGCGTCACCACCGTCACATCGTATTTCTCTTCCAGTTTCGCCACGAGCTTATGTCCCTCATTGGGCTGCACGCCCCAGCACTTCTTACGGAGCATGTTGTAGAAGTTCGTCACGAGCGTAGGATCAGCCTCCCATCCCTCATGGGTGGCCACCTTCGATACGGGATAGTTCTCCCAAAGGCCGTCAGCATCGCGGAACGTTTTCAGACCGCTCTCCACCGACATGCCTGCACCAGTTAAAACTACAATCTTATTCATAGGCATCATCATGATTTATGATGCAAATATACAACTTTTCTGCTAAAAAAAGTGATTTTTGCCGAAGATATTGCAATTGAATGAGAAAATATGTGTAACTTTGCGCCGTTTTTTAAGGTTACACATTATTAATATAGAAAGAATGGATAAGTTAAGTTACGCTTTAGGTTTGGGCATCGGACAGCAGTTGTCGCAGATGGGTGCCGAGAATATCAGTGCCGCAGATTTCGCCCAGGCCATCGAGGACGTATTGGCAGGTCGTGAGCTGCAGGTGTCTCACCGTGAGGCTCAGGTGATCGTTCAGGAATATTTCCAGAAGCAGGAACAGAAGATACAGGCTGAGCGCGCCGAGCAGGGCAAGGTGCACAAGGAAGCCGGCGAGAAATATCTGGCAGAGAATGCCAAGAAGGATGGTGTCATCACGTTGCCCAGCGGTCTTCAGTACCAGGTGCTGAAGGAGGGTAACGGCAAGAAGCCGACGGCTAAGGATACGGTGATGTGCCACTACGAGGGTACGCTCATCGACGGTACGATCTTCGACAGCAGTTACAAGCGCGGTGAGCCCGCCACCTTCCCCTTGCAGCAGGTGATCGCAGGATGGACTGAAGGTCTGCAACTCATGCAGGAGGGTGCCAAGTACCGTTTCTTCATCCCCTACCGTCTGGGTTACGGTGCTGGTGGTGCAGGTGCCTCTATCCCCCCGTATGCCGCCCTCGTGTTCGACGTGGAACTGATACAGGTGGTTTAGAGTTTATAGTTTGGAGTTTATAGTTTAAAGTTTATAGTTTATAGCAATGAAGAAATTATTGTTTGTAGCCGTTATGGCTATTGTGGCTGCAGGTTTTACCGCTTGTGGCAACTCGGCTCCGAGAGCCAGTCTGAAGAATGATGTGGATACGATGAGTTACGCCATCGGTATGGCTCAGACACAGGGTCTGAAGGAGTATCTCGTGGGAAGCCTGGGTGTTGACACTGCTTATCTGGCAGACTTCATCAAGGGTCTGAACGAAGGTGTCAATGCTGGTGAGAATAAGAAGAAGGCCGCTTACTATGCCGGTATTCAGATTGGCCAGCAGATCTCTACCCGTATGATGAAGGGTATCAACCATGAGATCTACGGTGACGACTCTACGAAGACCATCTCTCTGAAGAACTTCATGGCTGGTTTCGTGGGTGCCGTGACAGGTAAGAAGGGTCTGATGACCATGGAAGAGGCCAACGAGACGGCTCAGCGCAAGATGCAGGAGATCAAGGCCCGTGAGCTGGAGGGCAGATTCGGTGCCAACAAGGAGGCCGGTGAGAAGTTCCTGGCTGCCAATGCCAAGAAGGAAGGCGTGAAGACGCTGCCCAGCGGTGTGCAGTACAAGGTCATCAAGGAGGGCACAGGTGCCATCCCCGCCGATACCTCTCTGGTGAAGGTGCACTACGAGGGTCGTCTGGTGAACGATACCATCTTCGACAGTTCCTACCAGCGTGGCGAACCCGCCTTGTTCCGTGCCAATCAGGTGATCAAGGGTTGGACTGAGGCTCTCTGTCACATGCCCGAGGGTTCTGTCTGGGAGGTGTATATCCCTCAGGAGCTGGCTTACGGCGAGCGTCAGCAGAACAAGATCGATCCCTTCTCAGCCCTGATCTTCAAGATCGAGTTGGTAGAGGCTAACGCCAATATGAAGAGCGCTCTGAAGAATACCCTGAAGAATAGAAAATGAAAAAGATCCTCATAGCAGCACTCGTTCTCGTGGCGAGTGCTTCTTTTTCTCCCGCTGATGCCGGCAAGAAAAAGCCCGTGCCCGTTCCTGCAGAGGAGCCCCTGCAGCTCATCGGCAGTTCCGACTCCGTGAGTTACGCCGCAGGTATGCGTCTGACGGAGGGTCTGATCCCCTTCCTGCTCCAGCAGAAGGTGGACACCACGCTGATGGACGATTTCCTGCGTGGCTTCCGCGAGGTGGTGAAGTCTGGCGACAATCCCCAGCAGAGGGCCTATATGATCGGTATGGACATCGCGCGCCAGTTGAACGAGCGCATGGTGCCCGGCATGACGAAGGAGTTTCAGGACTCTCCCGACTCCATCATCGCCGAGAAGCTCTATAAGGGTTTCGAGGCAGCCCTGAAGGGTGACACCTCCGTGTTCACCACCGATGCCGCCACGAAGTATTTCACTGAGAAGCAGCAGGCCGACAAGGCCGCCAAGGAGGAGAAACTCTATGGTCCTATCCGCGACGCAGGCACGCAGTTCCTGGTGGAGAATGCTAAGCAGGAGGGTGTCATCAAGTTGCCCAGCGGCCTTCAGTACAAGGTGCTCGTCAAGGGCGACGGTGAGGTGCCCCAGGCAGATGACAAGGTGCTCGTGAACTACGAGGGTCGTCTCATCGACGGTACGGTCTTTGATGCTTCCTCGAAGCACGGCGATGACCCCGCGGAGTTCACGCCCGCGCAGGTCATCAAGGGATGGACGGAAGCGCTGACGATGATGCCCGTAGGCTCTAAGTGGCAGCTCTACATCCCCTACTATCTGGCTTACGGCGAGCGAGGGGCAGGAGCCGACATCAAACCCTACAGTACGCTGATCTTCGATGTCGAACTGGTAGGCATCAATAGAAAATAAGCAAGTGTGTCACGAAAGTGGCACACTTTTTTTAATTTTTTCCAGAAAAAGTTGCATTATTAAATATTATTGCTTATTTTTGCTGACAAAATGTAACTTAATCAACGAATAATGGAAAAAATTGATCTTTTGGATAAGAAGATTCTGAGCATTCTGTCTAAGAATGCGCGTATTCCCTTCAAGGATGTGGCCGCAGAGTGCAATGTCTCCCGCGCCGCCATCCACCAGCGTGTGCAGCACCTCATCGATGCCGATGTCATCACGGGCAGTGGTTTTGATGTGAACCCGAAGAGTCTGGGCTATTCCACCTGTACCTATGTGGGTATCACGCTCGAGAAGGGATCGATGTATAAGGACGTGGTGGAGATGCTGAAGCATATCCCCGAGGTGGTGGAGTGCCACTTCACGACGGGTCCTTACACGATGCTCGTGAAGCTCTATGCCCGCGACAACGAACAACTCATGGATCTGCTGAACGGTCATCTGCAGGGCATTCCCGGTGTGATGGCCACCGAGACGCTGATCTCGCTGGAGCAGAGCCTGAAGCGTGAGATCCCCATCACGGTGGAAGATTGAACATTGAAGATTGAACATTGATATGGTTGAAGCGTTTGATCTGGAGGGGTATCTCAGGGAGATTTACGCCCAGTACCCCGAGGGCGACGAGAAACCCGTTATCGGTATCACGGGCAATTACGGAGAACTGACGTGTAAACTGGCTGAGGGCTACTACAAATCCGTGGTGGCCGCAGGTGGTGTACCCCTGATCATTCCCCCCATCGCCAACAAGGATGTCATTCTGAACACGCTGGCGCGCGTTGATGCCCTCATCCTGAGTGGCGGAGGCGATTATGACCCCCACTGGGCAGGTGAGGAGCCCTCGCCCCTGCTTGGCACCATCAATGCCGAGCGCGACCTACCCGAACTGCTTATCACTCGTCTGGCCTATAACCGTCAGATGCCCATCCTCGGCATCTGCCGTGGCATCCAGACGCTGGCCATGGCCCTCGGTGGTCATGTGGCACAGGATCTTTCGTACATTAAACATGAAACATTCTTCGACGAGCGAAGCGGCAAAGCCGAGCGAAACATTAATCATTCGCAGGAGGCACCCCGCGAAGAGGCTACGCACAATGTCACCATCGAGTCCGACTCCCTGCTTGCCCGCATCTACTCTGAAGCGCAGCCGAATTTAATGTCTTCTGAGGCGCAGCCGAATTTAATGTTTAATGTAAACTCCTTCCACCATCAGGCCGTCAATGTCCCGGGCGATAAGTTCCGCACGATAGCCACCTCCCCCGACGGTATCATCGAGGCCATGGAGAGCACGGAGTATAAGCCGATCCTCGGTGTGCAGTGGCATCCCGAATGCCTGAAGGAAGGACTGCCGATTTTCCAATGGCTTGTCGCTGAGGCCAGGAGTTACCGTGAGGCCCATCGCATCCACGACCGCGTGCTCACCCTCGACACCCACTGCGACACCCCGATGTTTTTCCCGCAGGGCATCCATTTCGACCATCGCGACCCGAAGATCCTCGTTGATCTCCATAAGATGACGGAGGGGCGCCAGGATGCCACGATCATGGTGGCATACCTCCCGCAGCCCACGGAGCATCCCACTGCCTTTGCCGACAATATCTTCGACAAGATAGAAGAGATAGTCACCGCGAATCGTGACTATATCCGTATCGCGCGCACCCCCAATGACCTCTGGATGAACAAGCACGAGGGCCGTAAGAGCATCATGCTCGGCATAGAGAACGGCATCGCCCTCGACGGCCGTCTCGAGAACCTGCAGCACTTCAAGGATCGCGGCATCGTGTATATGACGCTCTGCCACAACGGCGACAATGACATCTGTGACTCCGCCAAGGGCAGCCACACGTGGGGCGGTGTCAGTCCTTTTGGCGAGAAGGTGATCCGTGAGATGAACCGCTTGGGCATCCTCGTGGATATGAGCCACGCCGCAGAGACGAGCTTCTACGATGCCCTCGACATCAGCAGCGTGCCCATCGTATGCAGCCATAGCAGCAGCCGTGCCCTCTGCGACCATCCCCGTAACCTCACCGACGATCAGATGCGGGCCCTCGCAGCGAAAGGCGGTGTGGCACAGACCACCATCTATCACGGATTCCTGCGCACCGATGGTGAGGCTACCATCCGTGACGTGATGGCACATCTCGACCATGCCATCGACGTCATGGGCATCGACCATGTAGGTCTCGGCACCGACTTCGACGGCGACGGTGGTGTGCGCGGCCTTGCCGACTCCTCCGAGCTCCTGAATTTCACTCGCCAGCTCCTCGCCCGCCGCTATAGCGAGCAGGATATCCAGAAGATCTGGGGAGGGAATTTTCTTAGATTAGTGAATAGTTAATAGTTTATAGTGAATAGTTTATAGTTATGATTACAAATATGCGGTTCATGCGGCAGGTGGTATTCTCTAACCTCTTGTTCCTAACCTCTAACCTCCTTTTTTCCTGCGGTTTTCGCCAGCAGACGGCCACGCAGGACACGGCAACGACCTTACAGCCCGTGGGGCCCGTGTTCAGTGCCGACAGTGCCTACGCCTTCTGTGAGCAGCAGTGTGCCTTCGGTCCCCGCACGATGAACAGTGAGGCCCATGAGCAGTGCGCCCGTTGGATAGTCACGAAATTCACCCAGTACGGCATGACGGTCACCGAGCAGCATGCCATGCTGAAGGGTTACGACGGGATGTCGCTGAAGGCCACGAACATCATCGCCAGCCACAATCCCGACGCACAGGACCGTATCCTAATCTGTGCCCACTGGGACAGCCGTCCCTGGGCAGATAACGACCCTGATCCCGCTAATCATCATAAGCCCGTCCTCGCCGCCAACGACGGCGCCAGCGGCGTCGCGGTGATGCTCGAGCTCGCAAGAGTAATCAGTGGAGTGGATAGTGTAGAGTTGATAGAGAATAGATATGATTACACTAAGGATGGGAATACTCCGCAGCAGAGTAATCATAACTATCCACTATCCACTATAAACTATGGAATAGATTTTATTTGTTTCGATGCCGAAGACTACGGCACCCCACAGTGGAGCTCCGCCCCCGACGATGGCAACACCTGGGCCCTCGGTTCCCAGCACTGGGCCGCCTCCGTCCCCAAGGAAAAGGCCAAGAACTACCGCTTCGGCATCCTCCTCGACATGGTGGGAGGCCAGGGCGCACAGTTCTACCAGGAACAGATGTCGCTCTACTACGCCCGCAACATCGTAGAGAAAGTGTGGCGCGCAGCACAGGTCGTAGGCTTCGGATCACTCTTCCCCACCAGCGAGGGAGGAGGCATCACAGACGATCATATCCCCGTCAACCGCGTGGCGAAGATCCCCTGTATCGACATCATCCCCCACTATCCCGACTGCGAACAGAGTTCCTTCGGCCCCACGTGGCACACCATCCACGATGACATGGACCACATCGACCCCAACACCCTCCAAGCCGTCGGCCAAACCCTCATCCAAGTCCTCTTCTCAGAGTAAATTTAGTACCTGGGACCGACTCAACGCGGAGCCCCGGGACTGACCCAAATGCGGATGTCTCCGACTCCGCAGAGGGGTCTGTCCCCAGTACACAAAGGTCTGTCCCCAGCGTCGAAAAACTTTATCTCGGGGCCTGACCCCAAGATGAAGTTTTTCCAAATTTATTTGGAACTTTCAGGAAAACTTCGTATATTTGTCGCCGAAATCAACTTAAACATAACTGATCCATGGACATGACTAAAAACCCGACCTTCCACACCAGGGTGGCGATGACGCTATTCCTGCTGATCCTCACCATTCTTGCCCCCACCAGTAAAGCCTGGGCGGTGGATGTTAAATATATCAATAAAGACGGGGTTGAGAACGACTTAAATGCCACGCAGCTCAATGGCAGCAACTCAGCCACTACGCTCTCTGGCGTATATTTCGTCAATAGTAACACCACAGCCAATTACTTAGACAAGATCACGCTCGATGGCGATGTGACGATCATCCTCTGCGACGGCGCAACGCTGAACATTGGCACCAATCAGAATCCTCTCAGCGGTCCCTGTATCAACGGAGGCAACAACTCTCTCACCATCTATGGCCAGACAAACCAGACAGGGACAATAAATATCTATTGTAGTAGCTCATCTCACATAAGTCTTGGTGGATCCTATAATCAGTATGGCGGCAATGTCAATCTCAATGGTACATCCGATGGGTATGGGATCACTTTATCTGGTGATAGCAAAACACATACCCTCACCCGAGGCAGTCTCACCATCAACAACGGTACTGGTGCCAGTGCCGCTATCAATCTCTCTGGTAATAATAGTCATATCAATATAAGCGGTGGCACTCTCACTACCACCAACCCACACGTTGTCACTGCCATCACCATCTCAGAAAGTACTAGTAGTATCAACATGAGCGGTGGCGTCCTCACGGTCACAGGCAGTAATTCTGGTATTCAAGGCAATGTCAACATGAGCGGTGGCGTCCTCACAGCCACAAGCGAAAGTTGTGGCATTTGGGGCAATGTCAACATGAGTGGAGGCGTCCTCACCACTACAGGCACAACTTCTTGTGGCATCAGAGGCGATGTCACTTCCATGAGCGGTGGCGTCCTCACGGCCGAAGGCAACCAAGGCATTGCTGGCCATGTCACTTCCATGAGCGGAGGCTTCCTCACCGCTACAGGCACAAATAAAAAAGGCATTGAAGGCCCTGTCAACTTCACTGGTGGCAACTTTAAGGCTACAGGTAGCAGTGACTATGCTGGCATATCTGGCAACGTTACTCTCAACTGGAGCAGCTGTTATGACAGTTTCACGGCCAACAGATGCACCGTCAGTATCGCTAACGGAAAGTCGTTCCTCGACGGCGGCATTCCAGTTTCGGGAAATAATATTGCGATCGACGGCACGACGACGCTGACGCCCGACAATAGAGGAGATTTTGCTAGCAGTACCCGCATCGATTTGGAGGTGCATGACGACGGTACAGGCAATTACTGGACTACGTTCTACCACCCTGCGGTGGGTTTTAATATCAGTGCCAACGAGAATGGCGTCCCGACGGCGTATATAGCAACAGTAAGCGGGTCGAAAGTGGAACTGACAGGAATAGAGCCTATCGGATGTATTCCCGCAGGTCAGGCAGTGATCGTGAAAACAGCGACTTATGGAAATGGAAAAATCACTTTGACGCGTTCTGATGGCATCGCTCAGCCCAGCGGCACTAACCACCTCAAAGGTGGCGCATCAGTGACCCCTGGTCTCGATGCCTACACCTTGTCGCGCGGCGACGGCGGAACGGGCACACTGGGCTTCTATAAGTTCAGCTTTGTGGATCTCACCAATCCCACCCAGACAAAATCCCTTAACCCCTACAAGGCCCATCTGGAGATAGACCCATCATCCTTCAGTCCTGCGCGCGGATTCATCGGCATCGACGATGACGAGACAACGGGGATCCTTACCCCACCCCTTACTCCTCCCCTGATAGAGGCGGGGAGTTCTGAGGCCGCGTGGTATTCGCTCGATGGTCGCAGACTGAGTGGCAAGCCCGTGAAGAAGGGCGTCTATGTGAGAAACGGACAGAAATACATCGTAAAATAAAGGAGGACTAAACTATGACACATCAGAAAAATAATAAGCGCGCTTACGTGAAGCCCTCGATGAAGGTCTATCCCCTCATCGCCCACTCTCATCTCCTCCAGTCCTCCACCTCCATGCCCATCGATCCCACCGAAGCAGCAGAACAGTGGTAACCTAGCGTCGAAAAACTTTATCTCGGGGTCAGGCCCCAGAATCAAGTTTTTGCAATAAAATGTGCGCTAATTCGAGAAATATTCGTAAATTTGCGCCATAAATCAACACCTATACCATTTATGAATACAAAAAACATTAGACAATTTCCATTGAAGCGCCTCTCTGTAGCCTTCGCGATGATGCTGATCACGGCGACGGCCTGGGCGGAGAATGTCGATCTCTCGACGGTTACAATCAACACGACGCTCAACGACGGCGACGTGGTGACGGGCACGCTCGACGTGGCCAACTACCCGGTGCAGATCACGATTGCCGACGGTGCGAAGGTGACCCTCAGCGACGTGACCCTCAACGGCGTGGACGATGGCAGCTACAAGTGGGCGGGCATCACCTGCGCGGGCAATGCCACCATCCTGCTGGCCGATGGCACGACGAACACCGTGAAAGGATTCTTTAATGATTATCCCGGCATCTTTGTGCCCTCTGGCAAGACGCTCACCATTACCGTCCCTGACGGCGCAGCAGGCACGGGTAAACTCAATGTCAGCAGCAACGGCCATGGCCCTGGCATCGGTGGCGTCTATTACACGTCGAGTTGCGGTAACATCACCATCGAGGATGGTGTAATCCATGCCACAGGCGGTACTTATGCTGCAGGTATCGGCGGTGGAGCAGAAGCCTATTGTGGCAATATCACCATCAGCGGCGGTGTCGTGACCGCCCAGGGTGGTGATTATGCTGCAGGTATTGGCGCCGGACAAGATGCCGGGTGTGGCCTCATCACCATCAGCGGCGGCGAGGTGACCGCCCAGGGTGGTACTTATGCTGCAGGTATCGGCACTGGGGGTAATACTGATGAGCATCCTTATTGTTCGCATATTGTCATCAGTGGTGGAACGGTCAATGCCACGGGCGGTAATTATGGTGCGGGCATCGGCGCAGGAAAAAAGGGCTGGTGTGGTGATATCACCATCAGCGGCGGCAATGTGACCGCTACGGGCAAAAATATGGCTGCAGCCATCGGTAGTAGCGAAGGTGGAGGATCATCTGTCAAATTATCTAGCACTTGTGGAGACATCACCATCACCAGCGGCGTATCCAGCCTCATTCTCACGAAGAATAATGCATACAACTTCATTGGTAAGGGCAGTGAAAATGCCAATGATTATAGCGATTGTGGCACGGTGACCTTCGACGATCTGATCTATTACACCAACGGCAGTACTCAGTCGCTCTTCGGTAGCGTCACCAACGCCGTGGCTACGCAAATCGCGGGGAAGCCGGTGAACTTCAAGCGACAGTTCACCAGCGGCGTTGCCTCGACGATATGCCTGCCCTTCAGTGTCGATTTTTTCTCTCCGGGCAACAGCAGCAAGTTCTACACCTTCGTGGGTGTGAACGCTGAGCGCACAGAGGTGACGATGGAGGAGGCGAACGTGGCTGAGAAACCGCTGGCGGCGAATACGCCATATCTCTTCATGCCTGCTGCCACTGGCGCAGTGACCTTCTCTGGCACGGCTCCGGCATCGGCAGCAAATATCGAGGCAGACGTGACAGATATAACAGACTGGACGTTCACGGGCACCTACGCCGAGAAGCGCTGGGACGACACGCACAACACGGCTGAGATCGGCACCATCTACGGCTTCGCCTCAGGGCAGGGCTATGAGGGTTCGCTGCCGAGCGCGGACGCAGGTACGTTCATCCGCCTCACCACGGGTGGCATCAAGCCCTTCCGCGCCTACCTGAAATATACGGGTGCCAGCCTGACGCGCGGCGTAATTGAAGAACTGCCCGAACAGATGACCGTCGTACTTGTAGGCGGGCGGGGTGACACCACGGCCATCGGCACCATCGACACCCGCACGGGGGAGGTGACAACGGGTAGCTGGTACTCACTCAGTGGCCACCAGTTCAATGGCAAGCCCTCTGCGAAGGGTGTTTATATCAACAATGGCCGTAAGGTCGTCATCAAATAAATAGGAGGAAGGATTATGAAGAAACAATATATGAAGCCCTCGATGAAGGTGTATCCGCTGCTTCAGCAGCCGCAGATATTGGCTGGCAGCACGCCCACCTCTGATGACTGGCTGAACTACACCCCCACCATCACCCACAACGACAAGAACCTAACTTAGTGCTGGGGTCAGGCCCCAACACTAAGTTTTTCGACACAAGGGCCAGGTCTCACCTCCTACTGGGGCCTGACCCCAGCATTAAGTCGAGAGAAAATAATCCCCAAAATCCTTGCATTTTTCAGGATTTCTCCCTATCTTTGCAGACGATGTTTGAGAAAGAAATAGAAGAATACGAACGCATCCGAAAGGAATATCAGGAGAAGATAGCCAATAGGATGGGGAAGAAGCAGTGGATGGAATACAATGAAATCCTCTTCTCTGCCCACTCCTGTGCTATTGAGGGAAACTCGTTTACTGTTGACGATACGAGAATCCTTCGCGAACAAGGCATGGCGATGATTCCTGTAGGCAGATCGTTGCTGGAGTGTACGGAAATGGCTGATCATTTCAGAGCCTTCGACTATATGGTAACCCATCTGGATCAAACATTCGATGAAGCCCTGTTGAAAGAGGTGAATCGCCTGGTAACTGAGCACACTCTGGCTTATCGTGCTCCAGGCTGTATAGCAGGCGAATATACTTCAGAAGACATGGCTGCCGGTGATACCGTGTTTGGCGATCACGAAGAACTGATAGCTCGTGTGCCCCGATTGATGGAGTCAACCCAGCGAGCCATTGACGACGGGCAGCATCCAATGATTGTGGCAGCCAAATTCCATGGCTATTACGAATATCTGCATCCTTTCCGCGATGGTAATGGCAGAACAGCACGTCTGCTCTCAAACTTCATTTTACTCAGAGCAGATCATCCTATACTGATTGTTAAACTCGAGGACCGCTCGGCTTATATCTCAGCCTTGAAACAGACTCGCATGGAAGGCTCAAATGAGTTCTTGGTTACATTCTTCTTCAAGACAGCCATCGAGCGTATGAAGAGCGAACTGGCCCAGAAAAAGAAGAACACCCTCCCTACGATGTTCTTTTAACTTAGTACTGGGGTCAGGCCCCAAGATAAACTGGGGACAGACCCCTCTGCGGAGTCGGAGACATCCGCATTTGGGTCAGTCCCGTTAAATTTGTCCCGATTCCACCATCCTCACCACTCTCTCCGTGAGCCTGTCCACCCCTTCGGGGTCATACTCCTTCTTCAGCGAGGCGCCGAATCCCCAGGCAAACACCTGCCAGAATCCCGCGCGTATCGGTCCCATGAAGGCCTTGATCATGTCGTAGCTCGACGAGTGGCATTCGCGGTCGATGAGTTTGATGAGCAGCTTGCCCTGCGAGTAGGTCAGTTTCTTCATTTTCGGCTTGTAGGTACGGAAGATGTCATCCTCCACGCGCTTGATATGCTCCTCCTTGGCCTTCTCGTCGGGCAGCATGTCGAGCAGTTCAGTGGTCTCTATGAGCATCTGTCGCGCCTCCTTGGCGATGGGCAGCACCTTCTTCACGTTGGTCACGAGTCGCATGTACGACTGTGCCTGTCGCTTGTTCTTAAAGGTGAGCGTGGGATACACATACACGTTGTTCATCTCCATATACTGTATGCTGTCGCCCTCGTGGAGCACCTTTCCCACCTTCACCGTCGGCACGAAGGTGGGCGAGTCCATCTCCGCCAGCACCTGCTCGGCGGTCATCGGCTGATCCTGCGCTAGCATCTGCTGGCACATGGCCGCGCCCAATATGATCATCAAGAGTTTACGCATCTGGGTGCAAAAGTACGCCATATCTCCGTAAATTCCAAATTATTCATTGGAATTGTCAGTCACTTAACTTTTCTTTATTTATTTTTTTGAAATTAACGGATTTCTTTGTACCTTTGCAGCGATAATTATTGTTTAACCCAAATTGAATTGCTATGGAAGAAAGAAATCTTTTACTATTGGTAATCGTTCTGGTACTTGGGATGCGTGTCGATGCACAAGAAACACGACCATGGGAAAGGTATCTGAACGAAGTGATGACGCAGGAGGATGCAGAGTCAGAGTCGTGGGAAAATACCTATGAACAATTATGTGAGTTGGAACAGCATCCGTTGAACATTAACTCAGCGACGCGAGAGCAGTTGGAGGCGTTGCCTTTCCTCACGGCCCAGCAGGTGGAAGAGATTGTGGAGTATCTCGACCGCTATGGGGAGATAAGGTCTGTTGGGGAGTTGCAGATGATCCGTTCACTCGACTACGGTCAGCGACGACTGTTATCCTATTTTTTATATATGGGCGAAGAAAAGCAGGAGACGTCCCCGCATGTGGGGACGATTGCTCGATACGGACAGCACGAGCTGATAGGTACAGGATGTATCCCTTTTTATGAGAAGAAAGGTGACCGGGAGGGGTATCTGGGATATCCTTGTCGTCACTGGTTGCGTTATCAGTTCACATATGGCGACTGGGTAAAGTTTGGCCTTGTTGGCGCGCAGGATGCTGGGGAACCTTTTTTCGCCAATCGGAACAAATGGGGCTATGATTATTATTCTTTCTATGTGCAATTAAGAAACATGGGTCGGGTGGAGTCTCTTTGTATAGGAAATTACAGGATTTCCATGGGTATGGGACTGGTGATGAACAGCGAATTCAGGCTCGGTAAGGTGGCCATCCTACAGAATATGGGACGGGCGACTAATAGTCTGAGAGCTCATTCCTCGCGTTACAACAACAGTTTGCAAGGAATAGCCGCTATGGTGGGGCTGGGTCGGGGCCTAAAACTGACGACCTTTGTTTCCTATCGTCCGATGGATGCAACCTTGAACAAGGATTCCACGGTAGCCACCATCCTTTCTACCAATTATCACCGCACGGAGACGGAGATGGCCAAGAAAAACAATCTGCATGCACTGAAGACAGGTGGAAGTCTGAGATACAATAAGCATGGAATCCATTTGGATGTGAATGCACTCTACGTCCATTTAGACAGAGTACTGAGACCTAACACTTCGGTTCTTTATCGCCAGCACTATCCACAGGGGCAGGATTTCCTGAATGCAAGTATTAATTACAGCCTTGTAAGGCCTCGTTTAGCACTCAGTGGAGAGACTGCCTTGGATAAGACTGGTCATCTGGCAACGATTAATAGTGCAAGCTTTCGTCTGGGTGATGGTCTGAACATCATGGTATTACAGCGGTTTTACTCGTATGGTTACAGTTCTTTGGATGCCCAAAGTTACAGTGACGGCGGCAAGGTGCAGAATGAGAGCGGCATCTATATAGGGCTCTCGTGGCAGCCCTCTCCTTCCTTCCGTCTGGCGGCCTATACCGACTATGCCTATTTCGCGTGGGCCAAGTATCAGGTGTCGCAGTCATCTTATTCCTGGGATAATCTATTGCAGGTTACCTGGCTCCGTCGGAACTGGACCTTCGGTGCGCGTTATCGCTATAGGCTCCGACAACGTGATCATGAAGACAAAGATGTGCTCACTAACCGTATGGAGCATCGTTGGCGTCTGAATGCGGAATATGCGGGTGACAGTGGTTGGGGCAGTCGTACCCAGGTGGATGGCGGCTATTGTGCCTATGGTGAAGGCGAATGGGGAGCCATGATCAGCGAAAGCCTTTCCTATACCTGTCGGTGGCTGCGACTGAATGCGGGGATAGGCTATTTCCATACGGATAGTTACGACAGTCGTATCTATCTCTACGAGCGGGGGCCGCTCTATACGTATTCGATGTATTCATTCTACGGCGAAGGTATCCGTTATTGGCTGATGGCCAGGGTGAACATAGGCCAGCGCCTGATGCTCACAGCCAAAGTGGGAGTGACGGATTATTCCGACAGGACGACTGTCGGTAGCGGCTACCAGCAGGTGAATGCCTCGTCGCTGACGGATCTGGATGTACAAGTGAGATGGAAATTCTGAACTCCTACAGCAACTGCTGATAGAGGTCATATACCTGTTGGGCGACGTCGTGGCCCTCGAAGCGGCGGATATAGTCGCGGCTGCGGCGGATGCGCTCCTCGCGCCCCTCGGCGCCCCGGAGCACCTGACGGATGGCTGCGGCCATGGCCTGCTCGTCGTCGGGATCGACATAGAGGGAGTCGGGACCGCCCGCCTCCTCCAGACAGGAACCCGTGCAGGCCACCACGGGGAGACCACTGCTGATGGCCTCGATGATGGGAATGCCGAAACCCTCGTAGCGCGAGGGATAGACAAAGGCCTCGGCATGGGCATAGAGGGCGGGCAACTGCTCGTCGCGCACGTCGTGGAGAATCTGGATGCGGTGGCTCAGACCGTGAGCCTCGGCATAGGCGGCGACGGTGTCGGTATAGGGGGTGTGGCGGCCTACGATGACCAGGGAGAGATCGGAGGGGAGGTGGGGCAGGGCCTTGACGGCCAGGAGGATGTTCTTGCGGGCCTCGATAGAGCCGACACTTAGGAGGTAGCGGGGAGTCTGGGGGACTGTCCCCGTGGGCTCCGCAGGCTGCGCACACGGGGGACAGTCCCCCTGATTCCCGAAGCGGGGGGCGCAGGATTGGTAGATGACCGTGATGCGGGAAGGATCGACAAAGGGCGCGTAGTGGAGGATGTCGCGCTTGGTGCACTCGCTGATGGCGATGATATGGTCGGCCTCGCGCACGGTATGGCGGAACTTCCAGGCGTAGATCTTCGTGTCGAGCCAGTGGTAGTACTCGGGGTGGCGCAGGAAGATGAGGTCGTGGATGGTGACCACGCTCTTCACACCGCTCTTAGAGATGCCAAAGGGCAACTCGCCCGAGAGGCCGTGGTAGAGCTCGATGCCGTCGCGACGCAGGGCCTTGAGGATGCCGCGGCTGCGCCAGAGGGCCTTGGAAAGACCGCCGAAGGGCAGGCGACGGGGATAGCGCGTGCGGATGTTGTCGCTGCGCACGATCTGTCGCCGCAGGTAGCAGATGCCGTAGTCGGGGGCATAGAGCCGCAACTGGAGCGGAAGGCGCGCCAGGTCGTTGATGAGCGTGCGGGAATAACTGCCTAAGCCCGTGGCATTGCTGAAGGCGCGTTTGGCGTCGTAACCGATGATCATAGTGCTTGTTTTGGGGGCAAAGATACGCAAAATTGCGAAAAACAACGAATATCCTCGGGAATAATTTTGTTTTCTCCCCAATTTGACGTAATTTTGCAGGCAATAACAAACGAGCAATGGTATTACTGAGTTTTGACACGGAGGAGTTTGATGTGCCCCGCGAGCATGGCGTGGACTTCTCGCTGGAGGATGGCATGCGGGTGTCGAAGGAGGGTACGAACCGTATCCTCGACGTGCTGCGCGACAACGGTGTGAGGGCTACCTTCTTCTGTACGGGTAACTTTGCCGAGCACGCTCCCGAGGTGATGGAGCGCATCATGCGCGAGGGTCACGAGGTGGCCTGCCACGGTGTGGATCACTGGCAGCCGAAGGAGACCGACTTCGCACGGTCGAAGGAGATCGTGGAGCGCGTGACGGGGCGACAGGTGTATGGCTACCGCCAGCCCAGGATGTTCCCCGTGGTGGAGTCGGAGATCAGGCGCGTGGGCTATCGCTATAACTCGTCGCTGAATCCCGCCTTTATCCCCGGGCGCTATATGCACCTCACGGCACCGCGCACCTGGTTTATGAAAGACGGGGTGATGCAGATTCCTGCCTCGGTGACACCGTGGATACGCTTTCCGCTGTTCTGGCTCGCCCTCCACAACCTGCCCGAGGGACTCTACCACTGGCTGGTGCGCCGTGTGATGAACCACGACGGCTATTTCGTGACCTACTTCCACCCCTGGGAGTTCTATGAACTGAAGGCGCATCCCGAGTTTAAGATGCCGTTTATCATCCGCAACCACAGCGGCCAGCAGATGTGCGAGCGTCTGGACCGTCTGGTAAAGATGCTGAAAGCGCGTGGATATGCGTTTGTTACTTATAATGAGTTCGTGGATAAAATGTTGAATGTTTAATCTTTAATGTTGAATGATCAAACTTGCTACCGTATCCCCCTGTTATAATGAAGAAGAGGTGCTGCGCCACTCCGTGGAGCGACTGACGGCCCTCTTCGAGCGTATGATTGCCGAGAAACTCATTGCACCCGACTCCATGATGGTGTTCGTGAACGACGGCAGTCGCGACAAGACGTGGCAGATCATCAGCGAACTGCACTGCGAGAACAAGTTCGTGCGCGGCATCGACCTGGCGCACAACGTGGGGCACCAGAACGCCATCATGGCGGGGATGATGACCGCCAGGGAATGGGCGGACGCCGTGGTGACCATCGACGCCGACCTGCAGGATGATATTGAGTGCATCCCCCAGATGGTGCGCCACCTGGAGGAGGGCAACGACATCGTGTATGGGGTGAAGGTGTCGCGACAGGCCGACCCCCTCATGAAGCGCATGACGGCACAGGTGTTCTACAAGCTGCAGGAGCACATGGGCGTGGAGAGCATCTATAATCATGCGGACTTCAGACTGCTGAGCCGACGGGCCCTCGACATGCTATCCACTTATCAGGAGCATAACCTCTACCTGCGCGGACTGATCCCGCAGATCGGACTGCAGCACACGACCGTGGATGACCATATCAGCGAGCGCTTTGCAGGCTCGTCGAAATATACGGTGGGTAAGATGTTAGGACTGGCGCTCAACGGTATCACCGCCTTCTCGGTGAAACCGCTCTACGTGATCTTCAACATCGGCGTGCTCTTCCTGATCATCGCCTGTGGCATCGGGGTGTATGTGACTTATGCGCTCCTCACTGGCGCAGCCGTGAAGGGTTGGGCCTCGCTCATCCTTTCCATCTGGCTCGTGGGCGGATTCATCTTGATGTCGATGGGTATCATCGGTACCTATATAGGCAAGATCTTCACCGAGGTGAAACAGCGGCCGCTCTATCACGTCAAGGAAATTCTTAGTTAGCGTCGTTGTCGGTCTTCCGCTTCAGGTGGCGGAATACGAAGCGCACCAGCACGAAGTTGGTGGGCACGGCGATGGCGAGCACCGCGAAGGGCGCTACCTCGTTGCTGAGGCCGAGCCACAGGAAGAAGTTCAAGAGGACGATATGCAGCAGGTAGTTCACCAGATGGGCGCCGCCGAAACCGATGCCGTTCTTCGCCGAGGTCTTCTCATGGAAGGTGAAGTGGGCGGAGAGATAGTAGTTCACCAAGAAACTCAGCACATAGCCGATGGTGTAGGCGATGTTGACGTTGATCCAGTGCTGCAGCACCCAGTAGATGGCATAGTGGATGGCCGCCGACGTGGTGCCCACGATGGCGAAGCGGATCATTTCACCGAAGGTCTGTTTCTTCTGCATAGTTGTCGCTTTCTGCGTGCAAAGTTATGAAAATTCTGTAAAAAGCACCGCGTTATTTGGATTTTTTCAGAGATTTGTTCTATCTTTGCAGCAAAAATAGCAAGTGTTATGGATTTATCTGTCGTTTCACCCGTGTATCATGGTGAGAAGATGCTCGACGAACTGGTGGCGAGGATCCATGCTGCCGTCAGTCCGCTGACGAAGGATTATGAGATCGTGCTCGTGAATGACTGTTCGCCAGACAACTCATGGGAGAAGATCACGGAGATCTGTGCCAAGGACAAACTGGTGAAGGGTATCAACCTGAGCCGTAACTTCGGACAGCCCTACGCCATCACGGCGGGACTGACCTATGCGAAGGGTAAGTATGTGGCCGTGATCGACTGTGACCTGCAGAACAAGCCTGAAGACCTGCCCGCCATGTACCGCAAGGCCTTGGAGGGCTACGACGTGGTGAGTGCCAGGCGCGTGGTGAGGGAGGATACCTTCCTGAAGCGCCTTTCCTCGGCCCTGTTCCACAAGGCCTACGACTTCCTGAGCGGCTTCGAGACCGACAAGGCCGTGGCGGAGTTCGGTATCTACAGCGAGAAGATCGTGAAGGTGTATTGCAGCATCCCCGAGTATTCGCGCTCGTTCGTGGAACTCATCCATACGTTAGGCTTCAAGAAGAGCACCGTCGATGTGCTCCACGACCACCGTGCGGAGGGCAAGAGCAGCTATAACCTGAGGCGGCTGCTGAAGCTCTCGTACAACTCGATCATCTCGAACTCGAACCGTCCGCTGCACTTGGCGGTGTCGTTGGGATTCATCATGTCGGCGGTGTCGTTCCTCATGGCCATCTATAACATCTTTGCGAAGTTCCTCGGACTGAACGAGGTGGAGGGTTATACCTCGACCATCTTCAGTATCTGGTTCGTGGGCGGACTGCTGCTCTTCATGATGGGCATCATGGGCCTCTATATCGGCAAGATCTTCGACCAGGTGAAGGGCAGGCCCGTGTTTATCGTAAGCGAAAAATTGAATATTGAAGATTGAAAATTGAGAGATGATTCCATTTAACAAACCATACTGCTCAGGCAGGGAAATCAGTTATATCCAGGAGGTATGCCGTTCGACGACGATGTCGGGCAACGGTGAGTTTACGAAACTGTGCCACGGCTTCTTCGAGAAACGCTACGGCTTCCGCAAGTGTCTGTTGACGACCTCGGGTACCGACGCCTTGGAGATGTGCGCCATGCTGTGCCGTCTGCAGCCGGGCGACGAGGTGATCGTGCCCAGCTATACCTTCGTGTCGTCGGCCATCGCCTTCCTGCGCGAGGGGGCTTTCATCCGCTTTGCCGACAGTGGCAGTGAGGATCCTAATATCACCGCAGCGAACATCGAACCACTCATCAACGAGCGGACGAAGGTGATCGTCGTGGTGCACTATGCGGGTGTGGCCTGTGACATGGACGCCATCATGGCCTTGGCGGAGAAGCACCATCTGATGGTGGTGGAGGATGCCGCCCACGCCATCGACTCCTACTATAAGAACCGTCCGTTAGGTAGCATCGGCCATGTGGCTGCCTTCTCCTTCCATGAGACGAAGAATATCAACTGTGGTGAGGGGGGTATGCTCGTGGTGAATGATGAGACGCTCGTGAGTCGTGCGGAGATTCTCTGGGAGAAGGGTACGAACCGTGCGGAGTTCTATCGCGGGATGGTGAACAAGTACGGCTGGTGCGACATGGGCTCTTCGTTCCTGCCCTCGGAATTCAATGCCGCCTACCTCTGGGCGCAGTTAGAGCAGATCGACGATATCCAGGGTAAGCGCCGCCTGATCTGGGAGACCTACGACCAGGCCCTGCGCGGACATCTGCCTGAGGGCTTCCGTCTGGCGGAACTGCCTGACTATGCCACGAACAACTATCACATGTATTATGTGCTCTGTCCGTCGCTGAAGGTGAGGACGCGCCTGATGGACTTCCTGAAGAACAAGGGTGTGCAGACCACGTTCCACTATCTGCCCCTGCACTCCAGCAAATATTATGAGGACAAGCACGACGGGCGCGAGCTCGTGAACTGCGACCGTTATGCCGATACGCTGATGCGCCTGCCGCTCTTCTACGAGGAGACTCAGGAGCAGGCCGCTCAGGTGGCTAAGCTCGTGCTGGAAGGGGCCCGCCTTACTGTATAGAGGGATATGAAACAAATCAGAGAATTCCTGCAGAAACCGTTCTTCCACGACTACCGGACACTGTTCGGTCTGTGGATGCTGTTGCCCATCATCATGTGGCTCATGAAGATGAACAGGGCTAATAACTATCTGATCTATCGTGGGTCGTTCTGGAATGCCGTCAGGGGGTGGAACCTCTATCTGCCTAACCCCGCTGAGTATGCCGACTTGCACCACTACGGCCCCTTCTTCTCACTGCTCTTCGCACCCTTTGCCGTGGTGCCGATATGGTTGGGAATACTCCTCTGGGGCATAGCACTCACGCTGTTCCTCTACTGGGCCATCCGAAAGTCGCAGTTCACGAAATACCAGCAGCTGTTCATCCTCTGGTACTGTGCCCATGAGATGCTCACGGCACTCTATATGCAGCAGTTCAACATCGCCATCGCGGCCACCATCCTGCTGTCGTACTATCTGATCGAAAAGGAGAAAGACTTCTGGGCGGCCTTCTTCATCATGATGGGTACATTTGTCAAGGCTTACAGCATCGTGGGACTGGCATTTTTCTTCTTTTCCAAGCACAAGGGGAAGTTCATCGCCTCCCTCATCTTCTGGGCGGCCGTGATGTTTGTGGCGCCCATGCCCTTCTTCCACGGATGGGACTATATCGTCTCGCAGTATGGGGAGTGGTATATCTCTTTAGCGAACAAGAATGCGGAGAACACGGTGAACATCATGAACAATATCTCGCTGCTGGGTATGGTGCACCGCGTCTCTGGCGTATGGTTCAACGACCTGTGGATGATCGTACCGGGACTGGTATTGTTTGCCCTGCCTTATCTGCGCATTTCCCAGTACAAGAATATGGCCTTCCGTCAGACACTGCTGGCATCGGTGCTGATGTTCGTGGTGCTCTTCTCCACGGGCAGTGAGTCCAGCGGCTATATCATCCCGCTGATAGGTGTCGTCGTCTGGTACACGGCAGCCCCGTGGCAGCGCAACAAATGGGACATCGCGCTGATGGTGTTCGTTTTCATCCTGTCGAGCATGTCACCCAGCGACCTCTTCCCTGCCTATCTGCGCAAGACCTACGTACAGCCTTACGCCCTGAAGGCCCTGCCAGTGACCATCGTCTGGCTGAAGCTTTGTTACGAGATGTTGACAAGAGATTATTCTTCCGATGAAAAAGCAGTTTTATAAGAATCCGAGATTCTGGTGGATATTGGGACTGATCATCGTACTCGTCGCCACGACACTGGAGGTGGTGAGGGGACGTAACACGAACTATTTCGACTATCAGGACTCCACGCGTATGTTCTGGGAGGGTCTGAGTCCGTATAACCTGGAATATGCCCAGGCACACGCCATCTATTTCCTGTATTCGCCTGTGTTCAGCGTACTCTTCGCACCTATCTTCTTCCTGCCCTGGTGGTTGGGACCCTACGTGTGGAATGTGGG